>JAEEGL012837458.1_pt1 | contig 118441 bp, 109 predicted proteins | sample 9134231 | NCBI WGS metagenome assembly JAEEGL01 (sample SAMN16246548, study PRJNA631951) | gut metagenome | biome: gut microbiome; feature: rumen; material: fiber-attached | host: Bos | place: Iran: Karaj | collected 2018-10
AACGCTCACAAAGCTCCTATAAAGGACACTCTCCCTTCTGCTCATAGTTGCTTTTCCCGTTTATTCAAACCTCTCAAAGATCTCTTTATTGACGGTAACCTGTCCCTTCTCGACAAGATCTATGAGTTGGCCCAGAAATACGACGCTATGGTTATGGTGGACGAGAGCCACTCCGCCGGCGTGGTCGGACAGACTGGTCGCGGCGTGACGGAGCGCTACAACCTGCGCGGCAAGATCGAGATCCTCACCGGCACACTCGGCAAAGCCTTCGGCGGCGCCATCGGCGGTTTCACCACCGGCAAGAAGGAAATCATCGATATGCTGCGTCAACGCTCCCGTCCGTACCTCTTCTCCAACTCCATTCCTCCTATGGTGGCCGCTGCCGGCTGCAAGATGGTCGATATTATGTCGGAGACCAACGAGCTGCAGGACAAACTGCACAGCAACACCGAATACTTCGTGGGCAAGATGAAAGCCGCCGGTTTCGACATCAAGCCGACCGAATCCGCCATCTGCGCCGTGATGCTGTATGACGCCAAGTTGTCGCAAGTGATGGCCGCCAAGCTGCAAGAGGAAGGCATCTATGTTACTGGTTTCTACTATCCTGTGGTGCCGAAAGACCAGGCCCGTATCCGCGTGCAGATTTCCGCCGCTCACGAGCCCGAACACCTCGACAAGTGCATTGCCGCCTTCACCAAGATCGGCAAGGAACTCGGCGTGATTAAATAACGGTTGTCACACAATATTCCAACCCTTACTACGTTAACTCAACATTATTATTCACATTATTATTAATCTAAAGGATTTAGAAGAATGAAAAAAATCGCTTTATTTGCAATCGTTTGCTGCGCTGTGATATTCTCCAGCTGCAACAGAGATCAGCACTCCTACTACACCACCACCGTTTTCAACTTCGCGCATCACGATGACGAAGTCAGCGCCAAAGCCGTGTTAGGCACTATCAACCTCTACTGGGATGGTGAATACACCTTCACTGGCAACGACGAGGCCTACACCGATGTCAGAGCTGAAGGCAAATACCTACAAGCCAAGTTAGCCATCCTCGCTCACGGCAATGAGCTCAAAGCGCATATGGATGCCAATGACTACTTCTACTACAATCTCTACAGAAAAGACAACACTCTGTTGGAGAAGACCAAGTTCTACATTGACGCGGACGGTGATTTCGACTGCGTTGTCGAAGTGGACAACGTGGAAGGCGAAGAGTAATCCCGGACACAATCATTCAGAAATAAAAGCAAAAGGCAGCGTCAAACCGCTGCCTTTTTTTTGTATGTTTGCCGTCTAAAATTTCCAGTTATGAAAGAGACCATCTGCGCCATATCCACGCCACCGGGCATCGGGGCCATCGCCATTGTTCGCACCTCCGGGGAGGAGTCGTTCCGCATCGCATCGTCCCTGTTCCATCACCTCGACGTGACCGCAATGCCAGCCCAAGCAGCCCGTTTCGCCGAGTTGTTCGACGGTGACGCCCTGCTCGACCAGGTGGTGGTCACCAAGTACGCCGCCCCCCGTTCCTACACGGGCGAGGATATGGTGGAGATATCCTGCCACGGCTCGCTCTACATCCAGAAGCGCATTGTGGAACTGCTGGTGGAGAGGGGCTGCCGGTTGGCCGAACCCGGCGAGTTCACGCAGCGCGCCTTCCTCCACGGCAAACTCGACCTGCCGCAAGCCGAGGCCGTGGCCGACCTCATTGAGTCGCAGTCGGAAACCACCCACAAGTTGGCCATCGGCCAGCTGCGGGGCGATTTCTCCAAGCGGCTGAGCGCCCTGCGCGAGCGTTTCGTCCAGATAGCCTCGCTCCTGGAGTTGGAACTCGACTTCAGCGAAGAGGAGGTGGAGTTCGCCGACCGCAGCGAGTTGCTCGCCCTCCTGGACGAGCTGGACAGCGAGGTGGGGCGGCTGATACGCTCCTTCAAGGCCGGCAACGTGCTCAAGCGGGGCGTGCCCGTGGCCATCGTCGGCCAGCCCAACGTGGGCAAGTCCACCCTGCTGAACGCCATCCTGCAGCACGACCGCGCCATCGTGTCGCCCATCCCCGGCACCACCCGCGACACAGTGGAGGACACCTTCGTCATCGACGGCACCCTGTTCCGCTTCATTGACACCGCCGGCCTCCGCCAATCCGACGACACGCTCGAGAGCATCGGCATCGAGCGCACCTACCAGGCGCTCTCGCAGGCCTCCGTGGTGCTCTATCTCGTGGATGTCACCCGCACCACCCTCGCCGACCTCAAGGCAGAGATGGAAGATTTCCAACAACGGGTCAACCTGGACGAGAAAGAGATCATCCCCGTGGCCAACAAGATTGACGAGCTGGAAACGATGCCCAATGATTACAAGGAGTGGCACGATATGGGGGTGTTGTTCGTATCCGCCAAACGGCGGGTCAACCTCGGCGACATCGAGGATCGGTTGAGCCAATATGTGCAACAGCATAAAATCCAAGACCTCACCCTCATCACCAACGAGCGGCATTATGCCCTGCTCTGCGACGTGGAGAGCGCCATCGGGCGTATCCGCCAAGGGCTGGAGAGCGGCCTGCCCACGGACCTGGTGGCGGAGGAGGTGCGCACCGCCCTGCACGGCATCGGGATGCTCACCGGGAGCGTGTCCACGGATGAGTTGCTGGACAACATCTTCGGGAAGTTCTGTATCGGCAAATAATCCACGAATAAATCCACTAATTGCACAAATTACACGAATAAATCCACGAATTACACGAATTTCACGAATTATACGAATTAGCGAATATCACGAATAAATTTTGTAATTTTGCGGACCCTAAAAAACGAGACAATGAATACAAGACTCAGTGTTAACATCAACAAGGTAGCCACCATCCGCAACGCGCGTGGGGGCAATATGCCTGACCTCATACAAGTGGCCAAAGACTGCGAACGTTTCGGTGCCCAGGGCATCACGGTACACCCGCGTCCCGACGAGCGCCATATCCGTTATCAGGACGTCTATGACCTCAAGAAAATCGTCACCACGGAATTCAACATCGAGGGTTATCCTTCCGACCGGTTTATGCAGCTGGTGTTGGAGGTAGTGCCCACGCAAGTCACGCTGGTGCCTGACCCGCCCGAGGCGCTGACCTCCAACGCGGGCTGGGACACGATCCGGAACAAGGCATTTCTCACAGACATCATCGGGCAACTGAAGGCCAAGGGCATCCGCACCAGCATCTTTGTGGACGCCAACCCGCAGATGATTGTCCACGCCAAGGAGACCGGCACCGACCGAGTGGAACTCTACACCGAGTCGTACGCCGCCCACTATCTGCAGAACCGTGAGGAGGCCATCCGCGATTTCGTGGTGGCTGCCCAGGAGGCCCAACGCCAACAGATCGGGCTCAATGCCGGCCACGACCTCTCTCTGGTCAACTTGCGCTACTTCCAGGAGCAGATTCCCGACCTGCTGGAGGTTTCCATCGGCCACGCCCTGATTTGCGACGCTCTCTATTTGGGCTTGCAGGAGACTATACGGCAGTATCTGCTGCAACTCCAATAGTCCTATGGCGCGCAAGCACCGTGTCATCCCCATCTTCATACCCGAGAAGGCGTGTCCGCACCGATGCGTCTATTGTAATCAGTATGCCATCGCAGGCAAGCCACACGTGCCCACACCCGAGGAGGCTCATCACATCATAGAACAACATCTCGCCACCATCCCGGAAGAGGCCGAGAAGCGCATCGCCTTTTTCGGGGGCAGTTTCACAGGTATGCCTATTGCCGAGCAGAACGCCTACCTGGAGGTGGTCAGGCCTTATTGGGAGAGCGGAGCCGTAAGCGGCATCCAACTCTCCACACGTCCCGACTACATCACGCCCGAAATCCTCGACAACCTGAAGTCGCAAGGGGTGGTGCTCATCGAACTGGGCGCCCAGTCATTGGACGACGAAGTGCTGCGGCGGGCGGGTCGCGGGCACACGGCGCAACAGGTGGAAGGGGCCTCCGCACTCATCCGCCAATATGGGTTTCAGTTAGGATTGCAGATGATGATCGGGCTGCCGGGCGACACATTGGAGAAATCCCTGTTCACGGCCCGCCGCATCCGGGAGCTGGGCGCCGGATGCACCCGCATCTACCCCACCCTGGTGGTGGAAAATACGGTTCTGGCCCGTCAATACCGTGATGGCCGCTACCAACCGCTCTCCATTGAGGAGGCGGTGGCCTGGACCAAAGAGCTGTATCGCTTTTTTACGGAGAACGGCATCCAGATACTGCGCATCGGGCTGCACCCCTCGGAGGGATTGTTATCGGGCCGCGACTACATTGCAGGCCCATTCCACGTCTCTTTCAAGGAATTGGTGTTGACGGCCCTCTGGCACGACAGGATTGAGGAATTGGCCCTAAAACATCAAGGGGAGCCCTTCACTTTGGAAGTCTCCCCCGAAGAGATTAACTATGCGATTGGATACGAATCAGCCAACCGCAAGGCGTTTCCCGATGTGCACATCACCCTTCGAAAAGGGTAATTCCCACACGTTTACATCTTGATTTTCTTGAACATCCTGTTCCAACGGATCTTGCCCTTGTCGCCCCACGTCTTGAACTTATCGACGGAGAGCCACACCACGGAGGCTTTGCCCACAATATGGTCTTCGGGCACGAATCCCCAGAAACGGGAGTCGGCGGAATTGTGACGGTTGTCGCCCATCATAAAGTAATAGTTCATCTTGAAGGTGTATGAATGCGCCTCCTGGCCATTGATAAACACCTTACCGTCACGCACTTGCAGCGTATTATTCTCGTATTGGCGGATAATCTGCTCATACAAGACAATATTTTTGGCATCTATAGCCACTGTCATACCTTTGGCCGGGACAACAAGAGGGCCGAAATGGTCTTTGTTCCAGGCATATTCGGGTGAATGCGGGAAAATGGACGGGTCGTATTCACCAGCCTTGTCTTCCAGCACCTGAACCGTATAGCCCATCTTGGTGATTTTGGCCACTTGGTCGGCATTCAAGCGATAGACGGCCGTGTATTGGTCCACGCGCTGCACATCTTCCTCATTGATATTCAACTCTTTGCGTTTCTTTAAAGAGAGTTGCATACCCGTAGGATGATAAACCATGTAGGAATATTGTATACGTTTGGGATTGGTGACGGGCTGGCCGTTGATGTGCACCTGCTTGTTGACAATGGAGAGTTTGTCACCTGGCAGGGCGATGCAGCGTTTCACATAGTTCTCGCGCTTGTCCACGGGACGGGCCACAATATGGTACTCTTTCCACACGGCGTCACGGCCTTTGCCAGGATAATAGTCGCCGGCATATTTCTGTTGCAACTGCATAATCGTTTCCGGGGCGTAGCGATAATAGACATTCTGCTTGTCCACTTGCGGGGCATTGGGGTTGAGCATTGCCTCAAACTCGCGCACGATGGCGTAGTAGCTCTCTGCCTGGCGCTCCAGCGCGACCGTGTCACCATCAGGATAGTTGAAGACAACCACATCGTTATGCCGGATAGGGCGAAGCTGTTTGGAGCGAAGATAGGGCAGCTTGATGATTTCGGTATAGGACTTGGCGTGGTCGGTCAAGGGCAGTTTGTTGTGCACAAAAGGCATCGCTATCGGCGTCTGCGGTGCGCGTACCCCGTATGCCAACTTGCTGACCGACAGGAAGTCGCCCACCATCAAGGAACTTTCCATTGAGGAGGTGGGGATGGTGTAGAGCTCAAACCAGCAGGCACGGATGATGTAGGCGGCGGCCACCGCGAAGATCAGGGCGTCAATCCAGGAACGGGCGCTGCTCTTCGGCATCTCCGGGAGTTCCGCGATATACTGCTCTTTCTTGGAAAAGCCCAAATATGGCATAAAGAAGGGGAAGAACAGCGTGCCCAGAATCAGGGGCAGGTAACCGTGCTTGTTGAAATGATGGATGGTTTCCCACACCATATACAGGAACATAAAGATGCCGAGATAGGGAATCAGGAAAAGGACGAACCACCACCACTTTTTGCGGATGACCTCACTTGTCCACAGCCAGATGTTGTAGAACGGCACCACCGACTTCCACGGCGCGATACCGGCTTTCTTGAATATGCCCCACAGGCCAATCTGCCATCCGAGGAACGCAACAATGAGGATTACTATCAAAACAGGAACGGAAAGAAACATTTTTGTCTATTATTTTTTTGCGATTTGCGATTTACGATTTAGGATTTACGGTCTATGGTCTTAAGTCTCACGTCTTAAAGTGAAAGCACAATATCCGGAAAATCGTAGATTCCCGGGTGGCTAGTGAGCCAGCGGGCGGCACGGATGGCGCCACGCGCGAAGCCCTTGCGGTTGTGCGCGTTGTGGGTGATTTGGATGTCGTCGTCATCGGAATGCCAGGTTATGGTATGGATGCCCGGCACCTCGCCCTCACGGCGCGCAGTGACAGGCAGCGCCATCTTGTCATCCAAGGGCGTGTCGGTGAGTTCCCAGTGGTCGATGCGGTCCACCTCGCCAATCAAGTCTTTTGCCAGGGTGATAGCCGTACCGCTCGGGGCATCCTTCTTGTGGATATGATGCACCTCCTCCAGAGAAGGGGCATACTGGGGCTGACGGTCCATCAAGGCGGCCAGCATCTTGTTGATGCGCATAAAGAGATTGGCCCCGATGCTGAAGTTGGAGCCAAACACCAACGAGCCGTTGAGTTGGCTGCAGCAGTCGCGCACATAACCCAACTGTTCCTGCCAGCCGGTGGTGCCCACCACAACTGGGACGCCAGCCTTGAAAGCCTTGAGCATATTGGCGACGGCCACATCAGGCATCGAGAAGTCAATCGCCACATCGGCCGTCTGAAAGCGGTCCCACTGCTGTTGCCAGTCCTGGTCATTGTCGATGATGGCCACAATCTCCTCGTGGTCCTCTTTCAGCAGTTGCTCGACCATCTTGCCCATTTTTCCATATCCAAGGATTGCGAATTTCATAGTATCAGTATTTAGGGTTAAAGGTCACCATCTCAGCTGAAGGGTCAAGCCGAAAGCGGGGTGATTGCTGGCGTACGAGGGCATCATAGCTGGGCTCCATTGCAGGGAGAGGTCGTCAGACACGTCAAAATAATAGAGGTGTGCATCGACCATCGCGTCAATGATGTTCAAGGTGTACAATATGAGTGTCGCGCCAATGGCGAGTTCCATATTGCGAAGGTTCTTGTTCTTCAAGGCAAGAAGATTGTCATTGTCGGTATTCTTGAATTGCTCCAACAGCAGCTCGTAATGACCGTCACGGCGGTTGATATACTCGTTTCTGGCCAGCGACATCTGGTGACCGAAATAATAAATCAGATAACTAGATCCGCCCATCAAGCCATAGATGATAGGCAGTTTCCACGCCTTATGGTTATAAATCTGCCCCCCACCAGGGATGATGGAGAGCAGCATAGCAGTGGTCGGGTTGTGTTTCGAGACCTTGACGGAATCGGATTTTGAGACACGGGGCGCCACCAACGACGAGTCGGCCTGCGCTTGCAAGCCTATGCTCGGGGCTATCGTGATGAAAAATAGCAGTAAAAGTGTCGCAACGTGTTTCATTCCTTACAAAAAAAGCAATCTATACAACGTAATATATATACTTTTATTGTAAGAGTCCCATAATTCTTTTCAGATCGTCATCAGATTCAAAGGGAATGGTCAAAGTGCCTTTGCCGGTGATATCTTTCTTGATGTTGACCTTGGCTTTCAGTTTTTTGGAAAAGTCAGACTGGAAGGTGCGCACCTCGTCGGAGAGGGTGATCTTCACCTTGGTCTTGGGATTCTTGGCATCGGCAGTGTATTTCTTCACCAGGGTTTCCGTCTGGCGGACAGAGAGGCCTTCACTGATGATCTGGCGCACAATCTTATTCTGTAAATCCTGGTCCTCGACCACGACGAGGGCGCGGGCGTGGCCCATCGAGATTTTCTTGTCGCGGACGGCAATCTGTGTCTCGGAGGCAAGTTTGAGCAGGCGCAGGTAGTTGGAAACGGTGCTGCGGTCCTTGCCCAGCTTGTCGCTCAGCTCTTCCACGTTGAGGTGGCATTCGTCGATGAGCAGTTGGTAGCAAAGGGCGACCTCAATGGCATTGAGGTCGGAGCGCTGGATGTTCTCCACGAGGGCCATCTGCACGGACTGCACGTCATCGACGGTGCGCACGAAGGCGGGAATCTCGGTGAGGCCGGCGAGCTTGGCGGCCCGGAAGCGGCGTTCGCCGGAGATCAGCTGGTAGCGACCGTTCTCAATGGGACGCACAGTGACGGGCTGGATGAGCCCGTAAGTCTTGATAGACTGGGCCAGATCCTGCAATTCTGCCTCGTCGAACTGCGTACGGGGCTGGTAGGGGTTGACGTCGATGGACTCGAGTTTGATGAAGCTGTTGTTGCCCACGGCGTAGTGCGCACCCGCGCTGGTGGGGATGTCCCCACCGCCAAGGAGGGCGCCAAGACCGCGGCCCAGCGGTTTGTCATTTTTTGCCATAATATCAAGATTTAGATGGTATAACCATTTTTCAGCAGGAACTCCTTAGCGAGGTTGAGGTAGTTGGTGTTGCCTCTCGACTGCACGTCATACAGCACGATAGGCTTGCCAAAGCTGGGGGCCTCGCTCAAGCGCACGTTGCGCGAGACGATGGTGTCGAAGACTATGTCCTTGCAATGGAGCTTGACGTCGTCCACCACGGCATTGGAAGATTTGTAGCGCGAGGTGTACATCGTCAGGAGAATGCCTTCGATGGCCAGGTCGGGGTTCATATTGGACTGCACGAGGCGCACGGTGTTGAGCAGTTTGCCCAATCCCTCGAGAGCGAAATACTCGCACTGCACGGGGATGATGACCGAGTCGGCGGCCACGAGGGCGTTGAGGGTGATCAGTCCCAGGGAGGGTGCGCAATCGATGAAGATGAAATCGTAATCGTTCTTGAGGGTGTAGATGGCGTCCTTCATACGATACTCGCGGCGGTCGAAGGAGATCATCTCGATTTCGGCGCCCACGAGGTCGATGGTGGCGGGCAGCAAGTCCAAGTGGGCAATCTGCGTCTTGGTAATGGCTTCCGCCGCCATACGGTTCCCTATCATACAGTCATAGATGCTGATGGACTCGTCGGTCTGTTCGAAGCCCACGCCGGAGGAGGCGTTGGCCTGCGGGTCGGCATCTATCAGCAGCACGTGAAAGTCCAGCACCGCCAGAGAGGCGGCGAGGTTGACGGCGGTGGTGGTCTTCCCCACCCCGCCCTTCTGATTCACGATGGCGACGATCTTACCCATTACAGCGTCATATCTAAGTTGTCGAAATCAACGTCCACACGACCTTCGTCCTCGCGCGTGTTGGGCTCGAACATCGTCTCCTCAGGGACTTTGCCCGTCTGGATGAAGTCGATCACGCCGGACAAGGCGTTCTGGAATTTCTCAAAATCCTCCTTGTACAAGAATATTTTGTGCTTCTCATAGAAGAAAGTTCCCGTTTCTTCGTTGAATTTCCGCTTACTCTCTGTAATCGTTAAATACAATTCTTCCGATCTCGTGCTTTTCACATCGAAAAAGTAAGTTCTCTTTCCGGCCTTGACGGCTCTTGACAATACCTCATTCTTTTCTTGATTTTCCATTTTTGATTGTATTTAAAAGTTTGTATTTGCCCCAAGGGGCCTTCTTTATTATCTATTTTCTTTTTTGTGCTTGTTGTTTTTGAAGCTGGGCCTGTTGTTTGGCCAGTTCCTCCATCTTGAGTTGCCATTTCGACTTCTTGACGGGCTTCTTCATATTCTCCTGCAGTTGGGCACGCAGCTTATCCTCATTGATAGCCACCCGGAAGATGAACATCTGAGCGAAGGTCAGCAGGTTGAACAACAGATAGTAATAGGTCAGGGCTGAGGAGAAGTTGTTGAACATAAAGAGGAACATAATGGGCATCATATACATCATTATGTTCATCATACGCTGCTGGTCCTTGTTGCCCTGGGTGGGGTTCATCAGCTTGTTGTTCAGCCAAGTATAGACCAATGTAGCGATGGTCATCAGGATGGTGAACAAACTCATATGGTCGCCATACAACGGCACGACACGACCGAAGTCCCAGATGGAGTCATAGGTGGAGAGGTCCTCGGCCCAGAGGAACGACTGTTGACGCAGCTCGTAGGCGGCCGGGAAGAAGCGGTACATCGCGATGAGGATAGGCATCTGCAGCAGCATCGGGAGGCAGCCGCCGGCGGGGCTCACGCCTGCGCTCTTGTAGAGCGACATCGTGGCCTGTTGCTTCTTCATCATATCCTCCTCCTTCGGGTAACGAGCGCTGATGGCCTCAATCTCGGGCTTCAGGGCACGCATCTTGGCCGATGACATATAGGTCTTGTAGCTGACAGGCAAGAGGATGATCTTCAATATCAGGGTCAGGATGAGGATAATCAGACCGTAGCTGAGGCCATAGTTGCTCAGCCAGTTGAAGACAGGGATGATGGCAAACCGGTTGATCCAGTGCAGGAGGAAGAATCCCCATCCGAGCGGCACCTGATGTTCCAGTTTCATCCCATAGCCTTTCAAGAGTTTGTACTGGTTGGGACCCACGAACATCGACATACCGAAGGAACCCTTGTCCACGTCGGGAATCTCGAAATCGAGGCTGGCAACGCATTTTTTCAATCTGGAGGTCTCCGACTTGTCAAAGCCCTGCACAGAGAGGGAACCGGAAGAGAAAGGCTTGTCATCGACGATAAGGCTGGCGGTGAAGAACTGTTGCTTCACGGAGACCCACTTCAACGGGGAGGTGAACTCCTTCTGGTCGTCCTTGCGTTCGTCAAGATTGCCCACATCGTCCACATTGTCCATATAATAAATGGAGGTCAGCATCTTCTCCGTTTCGTAGCGTTTCTCCACGCAGTGGGGAACGGCCTTCCAATTGAGGGTGTAGTCGTGCTTGTTTGGGTAAAGATACTTGCCCATATTGACGAACCGCACCTTGAATCCGAAGCGGTAGTCGTCGTTATTGAAAGTGTAGAGATATTCGATGTAGGATTTGGCGTCCTGGGTCTGGCACTGCACGCTGTCGCCTTTCACGTTGGGATAGAGGCGCAGGGAGAGGGTTTTGTGCTTCTCGTCCACCACCAGCGTGTCTTCGGCATCGGCGACGAAGAAGCAGTCGCGGGTGGAGATTTCGGACTGGTCTTTAAGAAGGAGGTCAATGCCCATCTCATTGGAGCCGCCCTCGAAGAGTTCGAGCATCACCTTGGGTTCACCCTTCGGCGTGTAACGATACACATCCTTGAGATAGAGGTGTTTGAGGTAGCCGCCCTTCTTGCTGAAGCAGTAATAGGCCTTGTCAGTCTCCACGACATAGTCGTTGGTGTCGGCCAACTGGGGGTTGGAGAACTGTTGCGCTGCCGAGAGCGACTTGTCGGCTGAAATGTTGGTATTCGTAACTGCGGTGGAGTCTTGTTCCAAAGACAACGTTGCGGCTTCCTCCGCCTTTTGCGCGGCCTGCTCGGCCATCTGCTGTTCCTGTGCTTCCCTGAACTGTTTTGCCTTATTGGTTTGATAAAAGCTAAAACCCAAGAACAATCCAAAAATCAAAAGTAATCCTATAACTGTGTTCTTATCCATCTCACGTATTTTATTAAGGCGGCAAAAATACAAAAAAAATCAACGGGTGCAGCCCGTTGTTAATAAAGAGTTCTCAAGGGTCTATTTCCCTGCTTTTTCGCGCCATTGGCGGGCAGCGTCAGCATCGCCCTTGAGCTTGTATGCCTCCGATAGGGCCTCGTAAATCAGGTTGAGTTGCTCCTTCTCGTAAGCGAAGGTCTTGGCCTGCATCAGGTACTCGATGGCCTTGTCGGCATTTTTTTTGAAGAGGTAACCCAAGCCGAGGTTGCAGAGCATCCTGGCATTTTGCGGGAAGAGTTCGTTGAGATCCTTCTCGTACTTGACAAGCCGTTCCCAGGCGCCGAGCTGGTTGAGCACATAGCAGTAGTCGTCCCACACGGCAAAGGAGGTGTTGTCGTAAGAGAGGGCCTTCTCGAAGTAGCTGGCGGCGGTGGCATACTCCTTGCGCATCGAGCAGATGGAGGCCTTGGTCAGGTAGCCGATGCTCTCGGTGGGATGCAGGGCCACCACGGTGTCGGCGAGTTGCTCGACGGCCTTCATCTTCTTGGCGTCCTTGGTCTTCAACACGTCGGCGAGCATCTTGCGCAGGTAGCTGGACTTCTCGGGCACGCCGACGGAGGGGTTGGCGAACACGCGCAGCATACATTGCTGCACCTGCTCGTCGTTGCCCTGCTGTTCCCAATAGCGGGCCATCATAAAGTTGAGTTCGGGATCGTTGGAGTGGTTCTCCACGGCCTTCTGGAAATAGGGCATTGCCTGCGCGGACATCCCGTTGCTCTGGTAAATCTTGCCGGCCTGAACGTAATAGTCGGCATTGTGCGGATAGAGTTTGATGAGCTTGTCGTATTCGCCAACGGCCTCTTTCACCTTGTTCATATAGAGCCAGATGGAGACCTTGGCACGAGTGATTTCATCGTTATGGCCGATGATATCCTCCATCCGGTCGTAGGTGCTGATGACCTTGTCGAGTTTCTTCATCTGGAGGTAGGCCTCGGAAAGGCTGTAGAGGTAGTACTCGTTGTTGGTCTTCTCTTTGCAGATTTGTTCCAGCAGCTTGGCGGCGGCGGGATACTCCTCCATCTGCAGATAGAGGTCGGCGAGATCGACCTTGTACCAGATGTTGTTCTTGTCGAGTTTGATGGCCTGCTGCAGGGATGCCACGGCGTCGCGCAGCTCCTGGCGGTCGGTGTGGATGCGGGCCAGCATAAAGTGGGAGGCGTCGTGCTTGGGGTTGTCAAGCAGGATGCCATTGAAGACTTTCAGGGCCTCGGCGGTGTTGCCGTTATAGTACGCCTTCAGTCCCTCCGTGTATTGCACGGAGATCTTGCGGTGGTTGACCGACGCGGCATCGGTCTTGGCCACGTTGCGGGTCTTCTTGGGCGCCTGTCCGAATGCCAGCGCGCTTATCAATATCAGGATGACAAAACTACAATATCTTCGCATTTCACTCTTATTATTTCTTTCTGTTGATCTCCCCACTGCGGCCTTCGGCCTTGTGGGTTCCCGTGAATCTCCCCACTGCGGCTTCCGGCCTTGTGGGGGCCTACCTAGCTCTTGCCCCTACGGGGCTGTTCAATGTAATTCTCAATTCTCCATTCTCAATTCTCAATTCCTCCCGCTGTGTCCGAATCCGCCGGCGCCGCGTTCGGTGCTGGAGAGTTCCTCCATAGAGCCAACCTCCTGGAGGGTTACCTGCTGGAAGCGGGCAATGACCATCTGGGCGATGCGTTCGCCGTGTTTGATCTCGAAGGGCTCGTTGGAGAGGTTGATGAGCAGCACCTTCACTTCGCCGCGGTAGTCGGGGTCGATGGTGCCGGGGCTGTTGAGCACAGTGATGCCGTGTTTGAAGGCCAGGCCGCTGCGGGGGCGGATTTGCGCCTCGCAGTCTTCCGGCAGCTCGATGAAGAGGCCCGTGGGCACCAGTTGGCGCTCGCCGGGGTTCAGGGTCAGCGGCTCGGAAAGATTGGCCCGCAGGTCGAGGCCCGCCGCCATCGCCGACTCGTATGCCGGCAACGGATTATCGGAAGTGTTGAATATCTTGCAAATGGACATAGTCTTTGGATATGTGGTTGTGTTTTTGAGGCGGCAAAAATACAAAAAAACGAGATTGTTCCGCAACATATAATATATGATGTTCGTCGCAAATCAACAAGACATTCGCGCATAATCATTAATTTCATATCTTTGCCGCCTTAAAAAGAATCCGAAAAATGAACTCCACAAGACAGCAAAAAATAGCCTCCCTGTTGCAACGGGAGCTGGCCAATATCTTCCTGCAGGACAGCAAAAGCATCTATGGTTGTATGATCACCGTGACCAAGGCCACCATCACGCCCGACCTGTCGATCGGGCGCGCCTACCTGAGCATCTATATGGCCGCCGACAAGGACGCCGTCATCGGGGCCGTGCGCGCCAACACCAAGGACATACGCTTCCGCCTCGGCCAACAGGTGAAAGATCAGCTTCGCATCGTGCCCCAGCTCGAGTTCTTCATCGACGACACGCTGGACTACATCGAGAACATCGACCGCCTGCTCAAGCAATAAACCGCCGCCGTGAAAACCGCCACGCACAAAACCGCCCTCTTCATCGCGTTGAGATACCTGTTTTCCAAAAAACAGCACAACATCATCAACGTCATCTCCATCGTGTCCATACTGGGCATCATGGTGAGCAGTGCGGCGCTGGTCGTTGTGTTGTCGGTGTTCAACGGGATGCAGGATATGATCGGGGGCTGGTTCAACGCTTTCAACCCCGACTACGAAATCACCCTGGTGGAGGGCAAGTCCTTTGCAGTAGATTCTTTCCCGAAGGCGGAGATCGCCGCCCTGCCGGAGGTGGCCGCCGTGAGCGAGGTGGTGAGCGACCTGGTGCTGATCTCTTACCAAGACCGGCAGGAGTTGCTGCGGCTCAAGGGCGTGGACAAGGATTACACCACCCGCAACCAATATGACAAGATGCTGATTGACGGCACTTTCGAGCTGAACCGCGGGGAGCAGCCCTGCGCCGTGCTCGGGGCCGGCGCCGCGGGCAACCTGTTGCTGCAACTCAACCGCTATGACCTGCTCAAGCTCTATTACCCGAAGCGCACCAAGAAAAACCTCGCCAACCCCACCGACGCCTTCAGTACACAGTACCTCTACCCTACCGGCGTGTTCAGCACCAACACTGCCTACGATCAGGAATATGTCTTCTGCCCCATCGAATTCGCCCGGAATCTGATGCAATACGACGGCGAGGCCACCTCCATTGAGGTGCAACTCAAGGAATCCGGCCACTATGAGAAGTCTCAATCGAAAATCCAAAATATTGTAGGACCCAAATACAAGGTTCTCAACAAATTCCAGCAGGAGGAATCGCTGTTCAAGACAATGCAGTCCGAGAAACTGGTCATCTACGTCATCCTGGCCTTCATTTTGTTTGTGGCGGCCTTCAACATCATCGGCTCCATCGGTATGCTGGTACTCGAGAAGCAGCGCGACACTGCCGTCCTGCGCAGTATGGGAGCCTCCAAAGGGCTCATACAGCGCATCTTCCTGTACGAAGGAATGGGCACCTCGCTTATCGGCGGCCTTTCCGGCCTGGTACTCGGGGCCGTGATTTGCCTGCTGCAACAGGTCTTCCACATTGTCAAACTCGGCGGCGACGGCACCAACTACCTTATCTCCTACTACCCCGTACAGATGCGGGTGTGGGACTTCCTCGCCGTGCTGGCCACTGTCTTGATTATCAGTCTGCTCACCTCGCTCATTCCTGCGAGAAAATTAAGAAAATCCATTCAAACCAACCCTATATGAAACGCATTCTCACCCTCATAATCGGGCTGCTGCCCATCTTCCTCTTCGGACAGATCCCTGTCGGGCAGTTCCGCGTCCACATCCCGCTGCACGCCTTCCACTCGGTGGCCGTGGCCGACGACTATGTCTATGCCGCCACCTCCAACGGCCTGATGATGCTGGAGAAGTCCACGCGCGACAGCGAGACGCCCTCCCTCACATCGTGGAGCAAAGTGGACGGGTTGTCCGACATTGACATCACCCGCATCCTCTATCATTCTAAAAGCGGCACGCTGGCGATTGCCTACGCCAACGGCAACCTCGACCTTATCGTCAAGGAGAAGCTCTACAACATCAGCGACATCAAGAACAAGCAGCTGACGGGCTCAAAAAAACCGTTGCATCTCCGTGCGTTCGGACAACGCCTCTACATCGCCTACTCCTTTGGCGTCGTGGTGGTGGATATGGATAGCCGGCTGATTGAGGACACCTGGTTCACCAAAATCGGTAACGAGCAATACATCGCCAATGACATCGCCATCAGCGACGACCGCTACTATATCGCCACTGACCGCGGCATCTTCAGTCTGGACAGGAGAAGCAGCAACCCCGCCAATTTCAGCGAGTGGACGCTTGAGGCCACGGCCGGCAACACGGATTTCGACATCATCCTCGCCTTTGGCGGACGGGTGTATGCCAACAAGAACCTCGGCAATGGCTCAGGAACACCGATGGACACGCTATATGTCAGGGCGGACGAGGGCTGGCAGGCCACACCGGAGAGCTTCTCCGATGTGCGTGCCATCACCACCAACGGCACAGAGATGGTCGTGACCAACTGGGATTTCGTGAAGACTTTCGACAGCGCGTTCAATAGTACCTTCATCGCATATTGGTTTGATGAAAGCTCCTATCCCAACTGTGAAGAGGCGGTGCTGGAGAACGATCTTATCTGGGCTGCCGACAACTCATACGGTCTGGTTCAATATAACAGGGCCTATTATTACTACAAAACCTACACGATGAGCGGCCCATTCGCCACCACGGCGGAGAGTCTGTGCAGCGTGAACGGCATCACGGCCGTGGTGCCGGGTTCCCGCAAAGGCGCGGCCTACGTACCCGGTTGGCTACAGCCTTCCGTGAGTTGGTTCAGCAACCAACAATGGCACTATAAAGACTTGAGTTACCTTAACCACAACCTCGGAATGGATATCTATGACCTAACCAATGTCGCCGTCAACCCGAACAATGACGCCGAGTGGTATCTTGCCTCCTGGGGCAACGGGCTCCTCAAGTTCCAGAACGGGGAATTGGCCGAGCACTACAATGCCGCCAACTCACCGTTGGACTCCACCTCCAGCGGAAGCACCTTCGTCTCGGGCCTTGCCTACGACAAAAAGGGCAACCTCTGGCTTACCAACAGTCAGAGCAGCACGATGCTCAAGATGATGGAGCCCGACGGCACCTGGCACGCCTTCAACATCAGCAGCGGCGTGGTCACCTCCTCGCCCGTCAACGTGGTGGCCGAGAACCTGCTCATCGACTCGCGCGGCTACAAGTGGGTCACCTTCCCCCGCGAGGACAACTTCAACCGCTACCATCTTGTCGCCTTTGACGACAACGGCACCTATGATGACCCCGTCGATGACAAGTTGGCCCGGGTGAATATGAACGTGGCCGCCGAGGTCAGCTCCTCCACCGTGCACTGTCTCGCCGAGGACCTTGATGGCGAAATCTGGATCGGCACCGACAAGGGGGTGAAGGTCATCTACTACCCCGCCAACATCTTCAAGGGCACCGCCCACCCCCGCAACATCCTGCTGGAGCAGGACGGCTACGTCTCCGTGCTGTTGGAATGGGAGTCTGTGACAGCCATTGCCGTGGACGGCGCCAACCGCAAGTGGATCGGCACCAACAAGGCCGGCGTTTTCCTGATGAGCGAAGACGGCCAGGAGCAGCTGCTGCACTTCACCGCCGAGGACAACCCGCTCTTCGCCAACCAGATCTCGAGCATCAGCATCGACCCGTTGAGCGGCGAGGTCTTCTTCGGCACACCCAAGGGCATCACCAGCTACCGGGGCACGGCTTCCGCAGGGCGCGAGCAGTACGAGGATCTGCCCGTATTCCCCAACCCTGTGCGCCACGACTACAACGGCCCCGTGACCGTGCAGGGGTTGAAGGCCAACTCGCTCTGCAAGATCTCCGACGCCTCCGGCAAGCTCGTCTGGCAAGGCTACAGCAACGGCGGCGAGCTGGTCTGGTATTGCAAAGACCACTTCGGCCAGCGTCCCGAAACCGGCGTCTATTACGTGATGTGCTCCGACAAGGATGGCAAGGAGAAGATTGTCACCAAGTTCCTGTTCATCCGATAGTTCCAGACTGCTATGATGGTATCCACCGCAGGCATCGTCCTGCACGCCACCAAGTATTCCGACACATCTCTCATTGTCAAACTGTTCACCCGGGAGAAGGGCCTACAGTCCTTCATCGTCAAGGGGGCATTCAGCAAGAAGAGCCGGTTCCGGGCGTCCCTGTTTTCCCCGTTGGCTATGCTGCACATCACCTACGACGACCATCGCAGCGACCGCCTGATGTTCCTGAGAGATGTGCAACGGCTCACGCCCGCCCCGGAGCTGATGTTCGACCCGGCCAGAAGCGCCATCCTCTTGTTCTACAATGAATTGCTTTACAAGTTGCTCTTGGACACCAGCGAAGACAAAGTGCTGTTCGATTTTCTCGAAGAGGAGATACTCAGAATCCACGAAAGCGAAACCGACCTGGTGGAACTGCCCCTGCGTTTTCTGCTCCGGCTGAGCATTGTGCTGGGGTTCTTCCCTGAAAACAACTACACGGAGCAGGATTGTTATTTCTCATTGTATGACAGCCGTTTCCAATCCTATTTCGTGGACGAGAACAACCAGCTTCCCCAGCCGGAGAGTCAGTATTTGTCGCAGCTGTTGCGCCAAGAAAGCAACAGCTCCGCCCTGCGCCACACCCGAAATAATTTACTGCATTATTTGATAAAATATTACAAGATTCATAACGAACAATTAAGGGAAATCGACTCTGTCGGAATACTTTCCAGCATATTGCATTAAAGCAGATACAAAGATACATTAATACAATACTTTTTTTTATATCTTTGCCGCCCTTATTTTATGAGGGTTATTGTCTTTATTAAAACATATTTTTAAAAATGCAATATTCTGATATTGAAGACATTTTATTCAACAACAAACCGTTGCAGGTTCCGGAGGAGACGAAGCGCCGCATAGCGGAAAGTCACGCCTTTCTGAAGGAATTTGCCAAAGACAAAGTCATCTACGGCATCAACACCGGCTTTGGCCCGATGGCACAATACCGTGTCAAGGACGAAGACGTGCGTGCTTTGCAATACAACATCATCCGCAGTCACTCCTGTGGTGCGGGCGAGCCCTTCTCCGAGATTTACGTGCGTGCCGCGATGTTGGCGCGCTACTTCACCTTCGCCTCCGGCAAGTCCGGTGTGGACCCGTACGCTTTGGACCTGTTGCAGGAATTCATCAACAAGGGAATCTACCCTGTCATCCCGCAGCACGGCAGCGTGGGCGCATCCGGAGATTTGGTGCAGCTGGCACATCTGGCCCTCGCGCTCATTGGCGAGGGCGAGGTCTTCTATCAGGGCCGTCGCCGTCCCACCGCTGAAGTGATGTCGGAGCTCCACATCACCCCGCTGAAACCCTCCATCCGCGAGGGACTGGCGTTGAACAACGGCACGGCGATGATGACCGGTCTCGGCATCGTCAACCTACATTATGCCAAGAAGTTGCTACAATACGCTATCGTGGCCTCGGTGATGATGAACGAGATTGCCTCCTCCTATGACGACTTTATGGCCCCCGAGCTCAACGACCTCAAGAACCACGAAGGGCAGTCGGCCGTGGCACGGCTGATGCTCAAGGTGGCGCAAGGCAGCCACAGTCTCCGGAAACGTCAGGTGGAGATGTTCCACCGTCACGAGGAGAAAGTGTTCGAGCACAAGGTGCAGCCCTACTACTCGCTGCGTTGTGTGCCCCAGATTCTGGGTCCCATTTACGAAGCGATGCAGTTCACTGAAAAGATACTCCTCGAAGAGTTCAACGGCGTGGACGACAACCCCATCGTCGATATGGAGACGCTGACCGTCTATCACGGCGGCAACTTCCACGGCGACTATGTCAGTTTTGAGATGGACAAGCTCCGCATCGCCCTCACGAAAGCCACGATGCTGATGGAGCGCCAGCTCAACTACCTCTGCCACGACCGCATCAACGGCATCCTGCCTCCGTTCCTGAACCTCGGTTCGCTGGGGCTCAACTACGGCATCCAGGCTATGCAGTTCACTGCCACCTCCACCACAGCTGAATGCCAGACGCTCTCCAACTCGATGTACGTCCACAGCATTCCCAACAACAACGACAATCAGGACATTGTCAGTATGGGCACCAACTCGGGCCTGCTGACCAAGCGCGTGGTCGAGAACGCCTTCCAGGTGATGGCCATCCATTACATCGCCCTGGCGCAAGCTGTGGACTGCCTTGAGATGGCCGACCAGTTCTCCCCGTTCACGCAGGAGATCTACAAGGAGGTGCGCACCATCGTCCCGAAGTTCATCGAGGACACTCCGAAGAACCAGGACATCCAGAACGTCATCGATTATTTAACCAACAAAGAAATCAACATCCTGTAATTATGAAATATGCATTAGTGACCGGTGGTTCCAGAGGTATCGGCAGAGCCGTTTGCCTCAAACTGGCCTCAATGGGATTCCCCGTACTTATCAATTACCAGTCCAACCGGCAAGCCGCCGAGGAGACTTTGAAGCTCATCACCGAAAATGGCGGTTCCGCGGAGCTGATGCCCTTCGACGTGACGGTTTCCGAAGATGTGGACAATGCCATCGAGAATTGGCAGAGTGCCCATCCCGACGACTATATCGGCATTCTGGTCAACAACGCGGGCATCCGCAAGGACACCTTGATGGTGTTTATGCAGAACGAAGACTGGCAGAGCGTCATCAATACCACGCTCAACGGGTTCTTCTACACCACCCGCCGACTCATCAAGGGGATGTTGTCGAAACGCGACGGCCGCATCATCAATATGGCTTCCCTGTCGGGGCTGAAAGGCCAAGGCGGGCAGACCAACTACTCGGCTGCCAAGGCCGCACTGATCGGTGCCACCAAGGCGCTCGCCCAGGAAATCGGCTCCCGCAAGATCACCGTGAACGCCGTGGCCCCCGGCTTTATCGACACCGATATGACGCAGGGCTTCAACGAAGACGACTTCAAGAAGATGATCCCCATCGGCCGCTTCGGCAAGCCCGAGGAGGTTGCCGCTTTGGTGGGCTTCCTGGCCTCCGACGACGCCGCCTACATCACTGGGGAGGTGATTTCGATTAATGGGGGACTTTATACCTAATGGAGAATTGAGAATTGAGAATGGAGAATTATAAAAATACATTAAACGGCCCCGTAGGGGCAAGAGCTTGGTAGGCCCCCACAAGGCCGAAGGCCGCGGTGGGGAGATTAACGGAAAACCACAAGAAGGCTGCGGTGGGGAGATTAACGGAAAACCACAAGAAGGCTGCGGTGGGGAGATAAACAGAAAGAAATTAGAATTTGATAATATGAGACGAGTTGTCATTACGGGTATGGGCATTTATTCTTGTCTGGGCAAGAACCTGGACGAGGTGTTGGAGTCGTTGCGTGTCGGCAGGTCCGGCATCGGCATCGACCCCAAGCGAACGGAATACGGTTACCGGTCACCGCTGACGGGCATTCTGGAGCGTCCTGTGTTGAAGGGCATCCTGGACCGTCGCGCCCGCGTATGCCTGCCCGAGCAGGGCGAGTACGCCTATATGGCCACTGCCGAGGCGCTGCGCAACGCCGGCATTGACTTTGACTATCTGGAGAACAACGAGGTGGGCATACTTTACGGCAACGACTCGTCGGCCAAGGCGGTGATTGAGGCGCACACCACGGCGATGGAGTACAAGGACACGCAGATGATGGGCTCCGGTGCCATCTTCCAGTCGATGAACTCGACCGTGACGATGAACCTCTCCACCATCTTCAAGCTCCGTGGCATCAACCTGACCGTCAGCGCGGCCTGCGCCAGCGGCTCGCACGCCATCGGGCTCGGGATGATGTACATCCGCAACGGGCTCCAAGACATCATCATCTGCGGCGGCGCGCAGGAGACCAACTACCTCTCGATGGGCAGTTTCGACGGCATCGCCGCCTTCTCCACACGTGTGGACGAGCCCACCAAGGCATCGCGTCCCTTCGACAGGGACCACGACGGGCTGGTGCCCAGCGGCGGCGCCGCCACCGTCATACTGGAGGATTATGACCACGCCGTGAAACGCGGCGCCCCCATCATCGCCGAACTCGTCGGCTACGGGTTCTCCTCCAACGGTGTCAACATCTCCCAGCCCAGCGACCAAGGCTCCATCAACGCGATGATGCGCGCCCTGAACGACGCCGGAATGGAGCCCAAGGACATCGACTACATCAACGCACACGCCACCTCCACCATCCAGGGCGACCAACTGGAGGCCAAGGCCCTTGACCAGCTCTTTGGCGAGTACCGCACGCCCATCAGCTCCACCAAGTCGATGACCGGCCACGAGTGTTGGATGGCAGGTGCCAGCGAAGCGGTGTATTCCACCCTGATGATGCTCAACGACTTCATCGCCCCGAACATCAACTTCGAGAATCCCGACGAGTTCTCGCGCAACCTGAACATCATCAGCCAACCCACCCCAAAAAGCCTCCGGACCATACTATCCAACTCCTTTGGCTTCGGCGGGACCAACAGCGCATTAATAATCAAGAAATTATAATCAATAACGTTATAGATTTTATGGAAAGAGAAGAAATTATCAAAACTGTCAACAATTTTTTAGTTGAAGAGATTGAGATTGAAGAGAACTTGCTGAAGGAAGAGGCCCTTTTGAAAGAGGACCTCGGCATCGACAGTCTTGATTTTGTGGACATCGTCGTCATCGTGGAGAAGAAATTCGGCTTCAAGATCAAGCCCGAGGAGATGAAGGATGTCAAGACATTAGGCCAATTTTACGACTATATAGCCAGCAAAGTGAACTAAAGCGATGCCCGAAAACCGACAATGGAAAGGCAAAACCAACGGAGGAGTATTCGGGCAACAGTTCCTGTTGCACACCTTGAGGCGCGTCCCCGTGAAGGTGTTTTACCCCGTACTCTACCCGATCATCCCCTTTTGTCTTCTGTTTGCACGGAAGACAAACAGGCCCATTTACCAATATTACAGGAAAATATGGGGATTGGGGAAATGGTCTGCCTTTTGCGGCAACGTGCGCACCGCCTTTGTCTTCGGGCGCGTGGTGTTGGACAAGTTCGCCCTATGGGCCGGCAACAAGAAGCAATTCAAGATTGACCTGCGTCAGGAAGACGCACAGTTGATCGACCAATTACTCTCCCAAGAAAAGGGATTCATTCTTGCCGGTTCGCATATCGGGAATTTCGAATTGATGGGACAGGCTATGGAGCAGGATCGGAAATCTATCAACTGCATCATCTTTGGAGGTGAAAGTCGCATCGTACAAGCGCATCGCGATGAGGTTTTTGAAAAGAACAACGTCAAACTCATCCCTGTAAGCGCGGATATGTCGCATCTTTTCACCATCAAGGAGGTGCTCGACAAGGGCGAGGTGGTCGCCATTCTGAGCGACCGAATGTTCGACAGCAACAAGAAGCAGACCGTGAATTTCCTCGGTCAGCCTGCAGACTTTCCTGTCGGCATTTTCCGGATCGCCGCTATGCTGGACATACCGGTCGTTTCCGCCTTTATGCTCAAAGGGAAAGGCCTACATTATCACAGTCGCCTGATGCCTCTCGACTGTCCCGTGACGGAAAAGAGTTCCACGGCCAAAGCCGGTGCTTTGCTCCAAGAGTATGTGCATTCGTTGGAAAGTGTCTTGAAAGAGCATCCTGAGCAATGGTTCAACTTTTACGACTTCTGGCATCAAGAGTCGCTTCGTTCATAAAAAGAATACATATTAAATTATAATACTATAATTATGAAACTCGAATCCCCGCAAAAAGAGCTATACGCCAAAGAGCGTTTCACCGCCCTTCAAGCACAGCGTTTGGCACAGGAGATCGCTTTTGGTCCCGTGGTATTCCAAGTCTCCCGTCTTATGGTCAAGTTTGGCATTTTCAAGATGTTGGACGACCATAAAGATGGAATGACCTTGGAGGAGATCGCCCAGCAGGCCCGTCTTTCCCGCTATGGGGCCCAGGTGTTGCTGGAGTCGTCCTTGACCATCGGTACCATCTTGCTCAAGGAGGAACGCTTTTTCCTCGCCAAAGCCGGTTGGTTTTTGCTGCACGACGAGATGGCGCGCGTCAATATGGATTTCAACCACGACGTCAACTATTTGGGGCTGTTCAACCTCGAAGAGGCCATTGTGAACGGCAAGCCCGAAGGGCTGAAGGTCTTCGGCTCTTGGCCCACCATCTACGAGGGGCTTTCCCAGCTGCCCCCGCAAGTGCAGAAGAGCTGGTTCGGATTCGACCATTTCTACTCTGACAACTCCTTTCCTCAAGCGTTGGAGATTGTTTTCAGCCGCAAGCCCGCCCGTCTTCTGGACGTGGGGGGCAACACCGGACGATGGGCCTTGCAATGTGTCCGCCACGATGCCGACGTGCAAGTCACGATTATGGACCTTCCCCAGCAGCTGGAAATGATGCGGCAGCAGACCCGCGACCTGCCCGGTGCGGACCGCATCCACGGCCACGGTTGCAACCTGCTCGACCGCAATGTGCCCTTCCCCACTGGCTTCCAGGCCATTTGGATGAGCCAATTCCTCGACTGTTTCTCCGAAGAGGAGGTGACCAGCATTCTGAGTCGCGCCGCCCGCTCTATGGGTCCCGACTGCCGTCTGTACATTATGGAAACACTTTGGGACAGACAGCGTTTTGAGACCGCCTCCTACTGTCTGGCGCAAATCAGTCTCTACTTCACCGCCCTGGCCAACGGCAACAGCAAAATGTACTATTCCGGCGATATGGCTCGTTGTGTGGAGCAGGCCGGCCTGACCATCGAGGCTTATCACGACAACCTCGGTCTTGGCCATACCATTATCGAATGCAAACTTCCTTAACCCTCTAAGTACCAGATTATGACCCAAGCACCGCCATACATACCGCAACGTCCCCCTTTCGTGATGGTGGATAACATCCTCCACTGCAATCCCGTGGAGGTGCGCACCGACTTCCGAATCGCCAGCGACAATATCTTCGTTCAATCCGGCACCTTCACAGAGGCGGGACTGATGGAGAATATCGCACAGACCTGTGCCGCGCGCATCGGCTGGCTCAACCAGGACAAGCCCGTCCGTATCGGCGTCATCGGGTCCATCAACAACTTCAAGGTTCACCGACTCCCGCAAGTGGGCGAAACCCTGCAAACGACGGTCACCGTGGGATCTGAAGTCTTCGAGGCGATCATTGTGCACGCTGAAACCCTTTCGGAAGGAGAAGCCGTGGCAGAATGCGATATGAAAGTCTTTGTCATTGAATAACACCCCATTACAATAATGATGAACCATAAGACACTTCGGGCAGAAAAGGAAATCAACGTTCGCTTCAGCGAGGTTGATTCTATGGGGATAGTGTGGCACGGCAACTATGCCACCTACTTCGAGGACGCACGCGAGGTGTTCGGCAGGTTGTATCATCTTGAATACCTTTACATCTTTGAGAAAGGATACTATGCTCCTTTGGTGGATTTGCAAATCCGCTACAAAAAGGCCATCCGATACAACGACAGAATCAAGATAGTCGTTGAGTACCAAGACTCTGAGGCCGCAAAGATCATTTTCAATTACCAAATCCTGCACGCCGAAACAGGTGAGCAGATGGCCACCGGACAGACCACGCAGGTGTTTTTGAACCCAGACTACACTTTGGCGCTGCAAGTGCCGGAATTTTTCAACGAATGGAAACGACTGAACGGAATCATATAATATACGCCATCGGCGAAGGGGTGGTCAGCCCATTGGGATTCACCGCGAGCACGGTTTACGAAGCCGTTCGCAATGGTGAACGCGCAGGACGTGCCCACGAAGGCACCTTCGTACTTCCCGAGCCCTTTTTCGCCTCCCTGTTGGACGAAGCGCGGCTGAAGAGCGCTTTCAGTGCCTTATGGGACTATGGTTGCGACGGGTACACCAAATTGGAGATGGCTGCCATTCTTGCCGCCAATCAGGCTATCGAAGAAGCCAACATCGCCCCCGACCGCGACAACGTCATCTTCATTCTATCCACTACCAAAGGGAACGTAGAGTTGTTGGAGAACAATCCTTACGAGCCGGAGCGGCTCTACCTGTGGCACACCGCGCAGGTGCTGGCCGACTTCTTCGACAACCCCAATACGCCCATCGTGGTGAGCAATGCCTGCATCTCCGGTTGCGCCGCCCAAATCGAGGCCTTCCGACAACTCAGGCACGCAGGATACCGATACGCCGTAGTCGTCGGCGCAGATATGCTCTCCAAGTTCATCATATCAGGATTCCAGTCCTTCAAGGCGCTCTCGCCGGAGTTGTGCAAACCCTTCGATGGCAGCCGGCGGGGACTGAATCTCGGGGAGGGAGCTGCCGCTTTGGTTTATACCATAGATGATCCCGGGACAGAACTTCCTGCCGGCACGTTAGTGGCCGAGGGGGAGGCTATCTGCAACGATGCCAACCACATCTCCGGGCCATCCAGAACGGGCGAGGGGCTGCTGCGCGCCATCCAGAAAGCCACAAAGGGGTACGACCCCTCCCGAACCGCTTTCATCAACGCCCACGGCACCGCCACACCCTATAATGACGATATGGAATCCATCGCTATTCATCGCGCTGGTTTACAAGATATTCCAACCAACAGCCTAAAGGGTTACTTCGGGCATACGCTCGGTGCGGCCGGCATCCTGGAGGTCATCTTGTCGGCACACGCGCTGCGCGACGGCATCGTACTGGCCTCCGCCGGAACGGGAGAGCCCGGCACTGCTGCCGACATCCATATCTGCCTCGAAACCAAGCCTGTACAAGACGACAGTTTCCTCAAACTCATCTCCGGCTTTGGCGGAAGCAACGCCGTTTTACGATTCAGCATCACGAAATAACCGACTATGGGAAAGCACAATTTTGACATAGAATCCTATTGCCGCATCACCAACGATAAAGTGGTGGTGAACAACGAGTTGCTGATGCAGAAGGGCGAATCCGGGGATTGGCTGGCCGACATCTACCACCATATCGGAATGCAATATCCCAAGTTCTTCAAGATGGACCGTCTGTGCAAAGTCGGCACATTGGCAGCCGAACTGGTCTTGAAAGACAAGACTTTTGACCGCGAGACGGTAAAAGCCGACTGGGCCGTCATTCTGATGAACAGTGCCTCTTCGCTTGACGACGACCGTCAATACCAGGAGACCATCCGCGACAGGGAGAACTACTACCCCAGCCCATCCATATTCGTCTATACCCTCGCCAACATCGTCACCGGAGAGATTGCCATCCGCCACAAGATCGGGGGGGAGAGTTCCTTCTATGTCTTTGAGCATTTCGATGGCGCACGTATGGACGAACTGGTCGCAAGGGCTTTTGATGACAATCCTGAACTGAACACCCTACTGTGCGGCTGGGTGGACTACGACACCGACGGATGTGATGTTCTGCTCTGCAGTTTCATCCGCAAGGAAAGCAAAGAATCTTCTGAAAACATAGCTGAATATTTAAACCAACTCTATAAAAATCAATAAGATGAAAGAATTAATCGAAGAATTGAAGACTGAAATCATCGATGTTTTGAATTTGGAAGGAATGACTCCTGCCGACATTGACGAAAACGCACCGTTATTCGGCGAAGGTCTGGGGCTGGACTCCATTGATGCTCTGGAGCTGATTGTGCTGATGGAGAAGAACTATGGCATCAAGCTGGCCAACGCCAACGAGGGCAAGGAGATCTTCAAATCCGTCAAAGTGATGGCCGAATACATCAAAGAGCACAGGACGAAATAATAGATGGACAACATAGTCATCACCGGAACCGGCATCATCAGCTCCTTAGGGGCCGGCAAGGAGGAAACGCTGGAAAAACTGCGGACCGGCCAACGGGGCATCGGTCCCATCCGGCATATCCAGACCAAGCACCGCGACCTGCCCTCGGGAGAAGTGGAATACAGCGACGAGCAGTTGAAAGAACTCATCCAATATCAAGAGGAGAGCATCATCACCCGCACATCGCTATTGGGGCGTGTTGCCCTGAAGGAGGCCTTGGAAGAGGCCCGTCTTGACGGCTCGGAGGGACTGCGCATCGCATTCATCTCCGGCAACACCGTGGGCGGTATGGAGAAGAGCGAGCAGTTCTATTACGATTTCCTCCACAACAACAGCCGCAACGAGTACATTGCGATGCACGACTGCGGGGCCTGCACCGACATTATGGCCAAGCAGTTCGGCGGCCATTTCGACCTGATTACCACCATTTCCACGGCCTGTTCGTCGGCGGCCAACGCCATCATCCTCGGCGCGAACCTGATCAAGGAGGGGCGCGTGGACATCGCCGTGGTGGGCGGCACCGAATGCCTCTCCAAGTTCCACATCAACGGGTTCAACACGCTGATGATTCTGGACAAGGAGCCCTGCCGTCCGTTCGACGCCGACCGTCACGGCCTCAACCTCGGCGAGGGTGCGGCCTACCTGGTGATGGAAACGGAAACGACGGCGCGCAAGCGCAACATACGGCCGATTTGCAAGCTAGCCGGCTACGGCAACACCTGCGACGCCTTCCATCAGACCGCCACCTCGCCCAACGGCGAAGGCGCTTATCTGGCGATGTGCCAAGCACTTAAAAGCAGCGGACTGCGTCCGGAGGACATCGACTACATCAACGCGCACGGCACGGGCACGGGCAACAACGACGAGTGCGAAGGCATCGCGATGATGCGCGTGTTCGGCGACCGGATGCCGCCCGTATCGTCCACGAAATCCTACACCGGGCACACCACCAGCGCTGCCGGCGGCGTGGAGAGTGTGATCTCCATCCTCGCGCTCACCCACGGCTTCATCCCTGCCAATCTCGGCTACCAGACTCCCATTGAGGGGCACAACTTCAAGCCCGTGGACCACGTCATCGAGAATGTGAAACTCAAGCACATCCTCACCAACTCCTTCGGGTTTGGGGGCAACGACTCCTCCTGCATCTTCTCCGCTTTGGACACAGAGACACCAGTTCCGATGCCGGCCTCCGAAGCGGGCCAATGCTACATCCAGTCCGCCGCCCACGTCTCCATACAGCAACCTATTGGCGATGACTGGTTCCACAACCCTGTGATGCCGGCTCAAGCCTTCAGCGAAAGCCTTGAGCCCGACTACAGCAAATATTTCGCCCCGATGGCGGCCCGGCGTATGGGCCGGCTGCTGAAGCGCGCCCTGGCCACTGCCGTGGAGGCGCTGGGGAATCATCCCGTTCCCGATGCCATCATCACTGGCACCGGATTGGGCTGCATCGCCAACACCGAGAAGTTCCTCACCGCGATGATCGACAACGAGGAGGAATTCCTGCAGCCCACCTTTTTTATGCAATCCACGCACAACACCATAGGGTCGCAGGTTGCCCAACACCTGAAGTGTCACGGCTACAACTGCACCTACTCGCACCGGGGCACATCCTTTGACAGCAGTCTGCTGGACGCCTGCCTCCAGATGCGGGCCGGAGCCATCGGCAGCGCATTAGTGGGCGGCCACGACGAGATGACCCCCGCCTATTTCGAGATGCTCGGCAAAATCGGGTATTGGAAGTCGGGCGATGTGAGTCCCGATGCGCTCCGCAGAGCCGACAGTCCGGGCTCGCTTTCCGGCAGTTGCTCGTTGAATATGCTATTGACGGACCATTGCGATGCGGACACGCTCTGCAGAATTGCCGGTATGGATATGCTCTACCAGCCCAGCGACGAGGAGTTGCGGTCGGCGGCCGACCGCATACTGCACCAGGCCGGCCTCGCCGTCAAGGACCTGGACGCTGTGGTCACCGGGCTGAGCGGCGACCGGGACAACGACACCGTTTACCAGAACTTTTTGCGGCAGTACTGTCCTGAGACACCTGTCGTATGGTACAAGCACCTCTTCGGGGAGTCGTTCTGCGCCTCCGCGTTCGGAGTATATGTAGGGGCGGTGTGCCTGCACAAAAAACTCATACCCAGTCACTTGTTATACAACACATCGGAAGAAATCTCCAATCCGAAGCATATATTGGTGCACAATCATTTCCAAAACAAAGACCACTCCTTAATTTTGCTTACATTATGATACTGTTAATCATCCTCATCATCATACAATCGGTGCTGCTGGTAGCGGCGCAGAGTCTGCTGAAAATCTCTGTGGAGTTGTTCGGCAAGTTCTCCTGGTCGTGGCAATATTTCAAGACGGTGTTCACCACCTGGCAGTTTGCCGCGTCGGGGATTTGCGCGCTCACTGCGATGTTGGTGTGGATGTACGTGCTGAAGCACTACGAGTTCAGCGTGGCCTACCCGCTGCTTTCCATCAGCTACATCATCGGCCTGCTCGCCGCGCAGTTCATCTTCCACGAGACGGTGCCCCTGATGCGGTGGATCGGCGTGGTAATCGTGATAGTGGGGGTGTTCTTTATAGTGAAGAGTTAGGTTATACATCATCCCTACCCCACACTACCGTGTGGGGTTACAAAGAAGTGGCTGCCTCCGGCAGCCTGCTCTGCGCCCCGCATCATACCCTATTATGGTGAACGCTGCTGTATGGGCGCGCGACCATCCATACACTTACCTCCCGCTGCCGAAGGCAGTGTCCTCTCTGTAACACCACACGGAAGTGTGGTGCAGCAACGGAGGCACCGCACATATGACTGCACGCATCATACTCCCCCTCCACTCCCCGCTGCCGAAGGCAGCACCCTCTCTGTAACACCACACGGGAGTGTGGTGGAGCACGGAAGTGTGGTGGAGTACGGCAGAGTAGTGGAGCCTCCTCACTCCATAGGCTCTCGAAGAGAGCCACCCACACAATAATCCAATGAATAACTCGTTAATGAAAACCTAAACAAAAATTAAATATAGCATTATGAGTTACACACAGCTTTACTATCACATTGTAATCCGCACTTACCGCAGCCGTCCCACCATTGAAGAGGAGTATGAACGGGAATTGTACAATTATATATACGGTATGTGCAAGAACAGAGACGTAAAACTCCTCCGCATAGGTGGAATGCCAGATCATTTACACCTGTTTGTCGCGCTGCCATCATTACTTCCGGTCGGAAGATTTGTACAAGTAATCAAATCTGTGACCAGTGTATGGTTGAAAGAAAACCCACATTTCCCGGATTTTGTCCGTTGGTCGAAAGAATACGCTGCCTTCACCTACTCGGCACGAGACAAGCAGATGATTATTAACTATATCCGCAATCAGAAAAAGCACCACAAGAAGGTGTCGTTCCGAGAGGAGTACCGACAGTTTCTGCTGGACAACGAGGTCGAGATCGAGGAGCAGTTCTTTCTGGTGGATTAGATGCTCCGCAGGCATCGTGCACCCCCATACTGCAGTGCTCCACCATACTGCCGTGCTCTACCATACTCCCGTGCTCTACCATACTCCCGTACTCCGCCCCACACTGCCGTGTGGGGTTACAGAGAGGTGGCTGTCTTCGACAGCTGAGGGAGGGCTGCTGGCGTGACTCACTACCCCACACTCCCGTGTGGGGTTACAAAGAGGTGGCTGTCTTCGACAGCGAGATGTCTCGTTTTTTTATATTTTTGCGGCCTGGATTAAACTCTGTGAAGTTTTTGCTTTCTTAACGCTTCACCTTTACACTTCTTAACCCGTATGAAAAAGAACGTCATCCTTTTCCTCATAATCCTGGCCGCATACGCCACGCACGCACAGGGCAGCCACGGCACTGAGGTCACCGGCGACCAGAGAAGCACTCTGGTCAGCGCCATCGAGAAGGCACACAAGCAGTTGACCTCCCTGTCAGCCAACTTTACCCAGGAGAAGACCTCCTCCCTGTTCACCGACAAAGTGGTGCAGAAGGGCAAGCTGATGTACAAGTCGCCGAAACAACTGCGCTGGGAGTACACCTCTCCCAAGGCAATGACCGTCATCTTCAGCAACGGCAAGGTGCTGCTGAAGACCGACAAGGGCACCACCGCCAACCCCAACAAGATGCTCAGCGAGATGGGCAATATGATCATCAACACCATCAACGGCACATTCCTGAAAGACAACCCCGATTTCTCCGCCCGCTACTACAAGGACAAGTCCGGTCACATCACCGCCGTGCTCACGCCCGTCAACAAAAGAATCAAAAACTATTACAAGAACATCACCATCACCCTGAATGGCAGCAGCCATCTGGCCGAGAAAGTGGTGCTGACGGAGGTCAACGGAGATGCCACAACCATCTCGTTTTCCGACAAGAAGACTAACACCACACTTTCCGACACTCTTTTCAAATAAACCAGCAATCTTATATGTTCAAAGACACTCTATTCAGCATCGTCAGCGAGTCAGCAGAGGAGCGCCACGGAGAGTTTGGCATCCGGCTTCACCCCGAGCATCCCATATACAGCGGCCATTTCCCCAACGACCCCATAACGCCAGGGGTGTGTCTGGTACAGATAGTCACCGACCTTTTCGAGCATCTTTCCGGCAAGCCCTGCCAGATGACAGAAGCCAAGAACATCAAGTTCCTGCATCTGGTCAGACCTCAGGAGCACGATGTAATCCGGTACACTTTGGACTGGGAGATGGTGGAAGAGGATCTTTTCAAGGTCAAGGCTGTCGTATCGGCTGAAGATACCCTATTTGCCAAAATCAGCATCACCCTTAAATCCACTCCTCGCCGATAATGTCCGAAGATATCCGTAAGTATTTGAAATCAGAGCAAGTTTGTGTCATCATACCCACTTACAACAACGCGGGCACCATTGACCAGGTCATCCGGTCCGTGGCGGATTATTGCGACGACATCTTTGTGGTGTGCGACGGTCCGACGGACGGCACGGAGGAGCTGGTGCGCCAGTGTGCCACGCCCGTGCAGGTCATCGCCTACCAGCCCAACAAGGGCAAGGGCACAGCGCTGGTCTCCGGATTCCGGGAGGCGCTGAAGCGCGGATTCCGCTACGCCATCACGCTCGACTCCGACGGGCAGCACTACGCCAGCGACATCCCCGCCTTCGCAGAGGCCATCGCCCAGCACCCGGACGCGCTCATCATCGGCAGCCGCGGGCTCAAGCACGACAATATGCCGCAGAAGAGCACTTTCGCCAACAAGTTCTCCAACTTCTGGTTTATGGTGCAGACGGGCAAAAAGCTGCCGGACACCCAAACCGGTTTCCGGCTCTATCCGCTGCACAAGATGGGCAAGATGCGGCTCATCACCTCGCGCTACGAGGCCGAACTGGAGTTGCTGGTGCGCTCCGCCTGGCGCAACATTCCCATCATCCCCATCCCCATCAATGTCTATTACCCGCCGCAAGAGGAGCGCGTCTCCTTTTTCAGGCCGGGCAAGGATTTCACCCGCATCAGCATCCTCAACACCTTCTTCTGCTTCGCCGCCATCCTGTACGGCTACCCCTCTATGTTTGTCAGAAGAGTGGTTCAACGTATAATACACTCCCCCACCCGCCCCGGCAATGAATGACAAACACACTTTAAAAGGATATATCGCCATCTCCATCTCAATGCTTTTCTGGGGATTCAGTTTCGTGTGGAGCAAGCAACTGCTCAATGCGGGCTTCCCGGTGTTCACCATCGTTTTCTTCCGGCTGCTCATCGCCTCCGTTATCTTCGTCACCCTCTTCTGCATCCAGCACAAACTGGGAAAAATAGCCAAAGAGGACCGGAAATTATTCTTCTGGCTGGCCCTGTTTGAGCCTTTCCTCTATTTCATCGGAGAGGAGTACGGTTTGCAGCAGGTGTCGGCGTCGTTCGCGTCCGTCATCATCGGGTTGATACCCATTGTGGTGTCGGTCACGATGTATTTTGCAGAAGACGAGAAACTCACGTGGACGCTGCTTTTGGGCACCATCGTCTCCATCATCGGCATCGGGGTGATGACCTTCGGCCCTGACAGTCAGGTGGTGTTCAACCTCAAGGGGCTGTTATGGCTGATGCTGGCACTTGTTTCCGCAGGCGGCTACAGTGTCCTGCTGGCCAAGCTGGTCCGGAAATACAGTCCCGTCACGGTCACCACTTACCAGAACCTGCTGGCCTTGCCTTTCTACGTGCCCTTCGTGTGCATCTTCGACCTCCGGCATTGGGGCGCCATCGACTGGAGTATGCAGTCGCTCATCAACCTGACCTGTCTGGCCATACTTTGCTCGGCGGGTGCGTATATGCTCTACTCCTACGCGGCCAAGCACATCTCCATCACCAAACTGTCGGTGTTCACCAACGCCATTCCCATCGTCACCATCTGCGGGGCCGCCCTGCTGGGGCAAGAGGCGTTGACGCTGCAGAAGTTCGCCGGCATCGCCATTGTGGTCGTGGGCGTCGTGCTCAGCCAGATGAGAACGCCTTTGAGAGTTGAGAATTGAATGTTAATGATTAATTATACAGTTCAGATGAAAAAAATATACTTGATTATCCAATTACTGATTGTTTTCAGCATTATTACGGTTCACGCACAGACTTCTTCCAGAATTCAGACGCTCCCAGCCAATGCGCTCTCTCTTAAGAGTCCCGACGGGAAACTTGAGGTTAATTTCGCAGTAGTGGACGGTGTCCCCTATTACGCACTCGAGCGCGAAGGCAAGCCTGTGGTACTGCCCTCCAGAATGGGGTTCACTCTCGAGTGGCGCGATGACTTGGCACACGCTTTTGTGCTGAAAGACAAGAGCTACAGCACCTTCGACGAGACGTGGGAGCCCGTGTGGGGCGAGGAGGCCCGCATCCGCAACCACTATAATGAGATGCTGGTGACCTTGGAGCAACCCGCAGGCAGCGTGGCCAGTATGGACCACTCCACCGAAAAGAGAGCCACAGTGATGCAAATCCGCTTCCGTCTCTATGACGACGGAATCGGTTTCCGCTACGAGTTCCCCATCAAAAATGCGCTCGTCTGCTTCTGGATAATGGAGGAGTTGACCGAGTTCGCGATGGCTGGCGATCACACCGCCTGGTGGATTCCCGGCGACCTCGACACACAGGAGTACAACTACACCCAGTCGAAGCTGTCGGAAATCCGCAACTTATGGGATGGCAGCCACAAGAACGGTGGCTGGCCGTGGACAGCTTTTTCCAAGACCGGCGTGCAGACCGCTTTGCAGATGAAAACCGACGACGGACTCTACATCAACATCCACGAGGCCGCCACCCTCAATTTCCCGACGATGCACCTCGACTATCTGGATGCCTTATCCGTCAACCCTTGGGACACACTATCTTCCATCCCTCACCAAAAGCCTACAGCTAACGGCCAACAAGCCAAAGCCTACACCTTCCGTGCCTTCCTTTGTCCTGACGCCACTGGCTACAAAGGCCGTATCCAAGCGCCTTGTCACACGCCTTGGCGCACCGTAATGGTATGCGAGAAGGCCACCGATGTGCTCGCCTCGCGACTTATCCTCAACCTAAACGAGCCGTGCGCTTTGAAGGATGTCAGCTGGATTCACCCCGTGAAATACATGGGTGTATGGTGGGAGATGATCTCCGGCAAGAGCACCTGGAACTACACCAACGACTTTCCGTCTGTGAAGCTCGGCGAAACCGACTTTGTTCACGCCAAACCCAACGGCACGCACGGCGCAAACAATGCCAATGTGCGCCGTTACATCGACTTTGCCTCCGCCAACGGCTTCGACGGGCTGCTCATCGAAGGATGGAACGTCGGTTGGGAAGACTGGTACGGCAAGCAGAAGGTATTCGTGTTCGATTTCCTCACCCCATACCCCGACTTCGACCTGCCCGCGCTGAACCAATACGCCCACGAGAAAGGCATCCGGCTCATTATGCACCACGAGAGTTCCGCTTCCACCGCAAATTACGAGCGTTGGATGGAACAGGCCTACACGCTGATGAACCAATACGGCTACGATGCGGTGAAGGGCGGCTACGTGGGCACCATCATTCCCTTTGGCGAAGGTCACTACAGCCAGCCCATCAACGACCACTACCATTACGCCATCGTGGAAGCTGCCAAGCACCATATTATGGTCAACTCCCACGAGGCGGTGCGTCCCACCGGATTATGCCGCACCTGGCCCAATATGATCGGCAACGAGAGCGCGATGGGCACGGAGTTCCGCGAGCGCATCCATCCCGGCCACACCGCCATCCTGCCTTTCACGCGCCTGCAAGGCGGCCCGATGGACTACACCCCCGGCATCTTCGAGCCGGATATGGGCAAAATCGTGTCGTGGGGCAAACGTATGAACCATACCATCTGCAACCAATTGGGACTTTACGTCACCTTCTACTCGCCCTTGCAGATGGCTGCCGACTTCCCAGAGCATTACGAACCCTACATGGACGCCTTCCAGTTTATCAAAGATGTGGCGGTGGATTGGGATACCAGCATCTATATTATGGCCGAGCCAGGTGACTACATCGTGACAGCCCGTCATCCGAAAATCTCCACATTGAACAAAGCCGCCGATGGGGTCGGCACGTTATCTGACGGCAAAAAGGGCGTGATTGCCAACGCCACCCGCTTTGTCTATGCCATTCCAGATTCTGTAGAGACGTTGCGCGCAACGTCTCTACAAGGTACAACCTTGCGTGCAACCCGAGGCCCAATGGAAGGCCCACAACCCCGCGATGTTTGGTACGTGGGCGGCATCACCGACGAAAACGCCCGTGAGGTGACGGTGAAATTGGATTTCCTGAAAGCCGGCGTGAAATACGAAGCCATCATCTATGCCGACGCCAAAGATGCCTGCGGTTTTTCCGGTGACTGTTTCGATGAAAACGAACTGGCTGCCGGCCACTATCCAACTGACGGCACCTACAACCCGTATGCCTACACCATCTCGAAGAAAACAGTGACGGCCAAGAGCGTGCTGAAGCTCCGGATGGCCTCGTGCGGGGGATTTGCCATATCCATAAGAGAAATTAAGTAAAAATGGGGAATATTATCCGAAATTTGAGTATTTTTGCGGCTTCCAAACCATAGGATAATTATGGGACGCATCTTAGCCATCGATTACGGACAGAAAAGAGTCGGGTTCGCCGTCACGGACGAACTGCAGATCTGTGCCAACGCCCTGGATACCATTCCCGTGGCGCAGGCCTTTGACTTTCTGAAGAATTACCTGCAACGCGAGAAGGTGGATGTTGTTGTGGTGGGCGAGCCACGCAAAATGGACAACACGCCGTCCGACTCTGCCCGTTTCATCGAACCCTTCGTCAACCGGCTGCGCAAGGAGTTGCCCAACATCTCGCCCGGCACCACCCTCGCCCGGATGGACGAGCGCTTCACCTCCCGCATCGCCTTCCAGACGCTCATCGATATCGGTTTGAAAAAGAAGGAGCGCCAGAACAAGGCGCTGGTGGACAAGATGAGTGCCACCATCATCCTCCAATCTTATATGGAGCAGCAAGATATGATAAAACAAAGAAACAACGAAATATGATACTACCGATTTATGTGTACGGCGAACCCGTACTGAGAAAAACCGCCGAGGAGGTGGACGTGCAGGGCACGGACTGGAAACCGCTGGTGGCGGATATGTTTGAGACGATGTACCACGCCAACGGCGTTGGACTGGCCGCACCCCAGATTGGGAAGGCCATCCGTCTGTTCGTCATCGACTCGGAACCTTTCCAGGAAGCCTTTCCGAACGCCCAGATCTTCAAGGGTGCGTTCATCAACCCTGTCATCACCGAGGAGTGGGGCGAGGATTTCGTCTTCGCCGAGGGCTGCCTGAGTCTGCCTCACATCAACGAGGATGTGACGCGGAAATCGCAGATCCACATCGAATACTACGATGAAAACGGCAATTTCCACGAGGAGGACCACAGTGGCATCGTCGCCCGCATCATCCAGCACGAATACGACCACCTCGAGGGCAAGGTTTTCGTGGACCACCTCTCCCCCATCAAGAAGATGGTCCTGAAGCGTCAACTCAACGACATCGCCTGCGGCAAGACGCGGGCCGACTACAAAACCGTGCACAAGAAATGAGGAACAGACTCCACATAGCAGTCCTGCTTTTCGCTGGCCTGTCGCTCTTTGCCGCCTGCCGGCACGACGGCACCCAACAGAACAAAAAGAAAGGGTTTGGCAGCAAGCAGCGCGACCTGATAGCGTTATACGATATGGCCGACTCGGTCTATCATTTCAAAGGGCGCGCCGACACTGCCCTTTTCGAGCGTTTCATCCGCAAGGCGGTGGATTTCGCACAATCCTATCCCAAGGACGAGCTGGCGCCTGATATGCTCTACCGCGCCGGCGTGGGCAGTATGATCCTCGCCAAGTCGGCTCCCGACCGCGACCACACGGCCCTATACGCCAAGCAGGCCATCGAAATCTTCAACACCTACCAGTCGCTCTTCCCCGACGGCGAGAAGGCAGAGTTCTGCTACTACCAGCGGGGCATCATCTATGACGACATATTGGGCGACTCCCGCAGCGCCGAGAGCGAATACCGCGACTACATCAACCGCAACCCCGGCGACTCAATCTCCATCCAACTGGAACAATATATCAAGTTCCTCGGCAAAACCGAAGAGGAGATTGCGAAAGAGATGGGGATTGAGTAGCGATTTGCGATTTACGATTTGCGATCCTCGTCACGGCTCCACACTGCGCGACTTCGTCGCTTGTGCGGGGTCTACCAGGCTCTTGTCCCTTCGGGACTGCTCAAGGAAAGTCTTACGTCTCAAGTCTTACGTCTCAAATCTCAAGTCTATCGCACATTAAAACTCCAAACTCAACTGATTCTTCAGATGGAAACTGCGCCGATGGTATGGAGTGAAACCGTGCTCCATCACAGCGGCGACGTGTTTAGGGGTGGGATATCCCATATTATGGCGCCAGTCGTACGCAGGGTATTCAGCGTCGAGACGTATCATCAGCGCATCGCGGTAGGTTTTGGCCAGGATGGAAGCCGCGGCGATGGAGAGGTAGGTCGCGTCGCCCTTGACCACACACTTATAAGGGATTCCCAAACGGTCTTTGAAGCGATTGCCGTCGATGAGCAAGAGTTCGGGCTTGACGGAGAGGCCGGCCACCGCATCGTTCATTCCCTGTATGGAGGCGTTGAGGATGTTGATCTCGTCAATTCGCTTTTCGGAGACCTCTGCCACACAGAATGCCAGCGCATCACGTTCGATGACGGCGCGCAGCTTTTCGCGTTGGGCAGCGGTGAGCTGTTTGGAGTCGTTAATCTCCTCATTCACATAATCGTATGGAAACACCACGGCAGCGGCGCATACAGGGCCCGCCAGGCAGCCGCGTCCCGCCTCGTCGCACCCACACTCCACGCAGGGCTTGTCTGAATAATGGGACTTTAGAACCATAACAGGACAAAGACAGCAATTATCAGAATATCATTCAAGTACCTCCGCATCTTCAGTTGGGCAAGCATACCGTCCAAGAGGGAGAACGGAACAACCCAATAGATCAGAGTATGTGGCATCGTGGTGGCCGTCAACAGAATGGACAGCGACATCAGGAAACACAAAAAGACCACCAGCATATAATGCTTGCGCAAGACGATGAGCTTGGTGTCGTAATGGATTTTGAGGACGGCAATCACATAGAATCCGCTCAACAACAGGAATCCGATGAGCACCCAGTCGAGCACCGCCAGATCTGAAATGTGGGTAAAAAACGCGAAAAAGGTGAGTTGACGCAAAGAATTTTGCAACGAGGGCCAAGAATCTGTCAAATAATAGTACGAAACCAAGTAAATAATCACCATAAGGATACCGGATAGTAGCACCAGGATGTCCTTGGGGCGATAATTCTTGTCGGTCAAAAGAGCGAACACCATAAAAAGGGTGAGCCACAAGGCCCCAATGTCCACAAGCGACGCGACGGCAATCAGCACACCGGAGAAAAAGACCTTGTTTTTGACAGGGCGGCCGTTTTCTTGATTGGTATTGATGAGCAAGACCAACAGGGTGACGAGCATCGTGAAAAAGGCCGGGGTAAGTTGCTGGAGGAAATGCCCTGCATTCAGGAAGAGCAAGAAGAACACCACCGGCAGGAAAGTCCGGTTATCGGAGAACTTGTTCGTCAGGAAGATATGCTGCAGCATAAGGACTGAGAAAAGCAGCAAAAACAAGACGATGCTTTTACACAAGACGGGGGCGTGTCCCCACAGGGAATATATAGCCTGGTACAGGACCGGTTGCCCTTCTGGCGGAAAAGGCGTCATCTGCACAAACACAGTATAAGCCGACCACGCAAAGAGCAACAGTGCGAGCACCAATTGCAGATTCTGATATTTGTTGAGGGCGTAAAACATCCTTTTTGATACAGCGGGCAAAAATACAAAAAAAGGTTATTGGAAGAACCTTTGGCAGAAGTCGAACACCGCTGGTATGAAGGGCTTGCCGTCCAACATCTCTTCAAGTGTCAAGGAACGACTGTTCAGGTGGCCGTTGCTATCAAAGTCATACAGCCGGGCGACCACGGAAGCAGTGTTCAACTCGCAGAATCCGTTGTCCACACGGTCGAGGGCGTCCTCGAAGGTCATCCGGAAGAAGTACTGCATCCTGTGGGCGGTGAGACAATGGTCAACACCCGTGTCGGCGAGCACCTGCTGACGTTGGGTCTCCGACCAGGAAGAGAGGACCGGGACGACGGGCTTGCCCAGAAGGATGGCCGCTGGAACGGCCGCCACCACCTCTATATCAGGTTCCATCAGCAAGGGGAGAACCGGCATTGTGACAGCATCCAACTCATTCATTATCGGGGCAATGCGTTGCAAGAACAGGGCATTGGTCACAATCTCGTCGTTGAGGCGGAAGGCCGTGATGTTAGGGTTGAGCTGTATTTCATCCAAAAAGTCACGTAAAAGATTCACTTTATACATATTATCCATAGTTGATAAGTTGCTGCAAAAATAGACTTTTTTAACAACCAAGCAACCCTAAAAATTATTATTTTTGCGCCCTTTTTTCTTGATAATATAAAATATATAATACTTATGAAAAATACACCTACCATTGTCCGTCTATCTTTATGGCTTGTCATAATGATACTACTTAAAGTCAATGTGTTAACCGCATCGCAGATTCATAGTGACGCGCTGCTTGACACCGTTAGACAATCACTATGCGCCAAGGGGTTCCCGACGAAGTTCCAGCAAAACATCGTCTCCCACCCCGGCATTTATTATTTCAAAGTCGGTCCGAAAGTCTCCAGAGACTCCAACAACACCAACAATACAGACAGCTTGATTATAGAACTTTCTGTTTATCAAAGCCATCGCGACACCATTCATCTGTCAGGGTGCGCGAGTGAATTCCCGCTCTCGTACGGTGAAATATCCTTCCAAAGGTCCATTCGCCAAGAAATCAGTTTCGACCAGGACTCCAACGGGTGCGACATCTACCATTTCTTCGTCGTGGACAAATATCCCGAATACAAGGACACCATAGTGGCCAATGTCTGCATCCCCGATCTGCCGTTTGTGTTCAACGGGGACACGTTCAACGCCACAGGCGTTTACACATATAACGACACCACAGTGACGGGTTGCGACAGCATCACCATCCTAGACCTCCGGGTACATCCTGTCTATCATATCCTGGACACCCTCACGGCATCGGTTTGCTCGCACGACCTTCCCTATCGGGTGGGAGACAGTGCTTTCTACCAGACGGGCGTCTATGACTTCCCTATCCATTCTGTCGGTGGCTGCGACAGCGCCTTCTATCACCTTGACTTGACGGTGACGCAGACCACTTACGACACACTCCAATACACGCTTTGCCACAATGAGTTCCCCTTTCAACTTGACAGTGTGCACTCTTACGCGGAGGCTGGTACCTACTTCATTGAGCACGCCGACACGGTGGCCTGTCCGTCAGTCACGGTGGTCATCCTGGAGGACAAGCCCGTTTACAGCGACACCCTAAGGGCAACAATCTGCGCCTCCGAGGCCCCGTATGCATTCATCGACACACTCTTCTCTGAATCCGTCGTCTATACCCATCACGACACCACACTGCTGGGCTGCGACAGCAACCTCACCCTTGTGCTGACCGTTTGGGAGAGCTATCAGGACACGCTCTTCGACACGTTGAGACTCTGCCAATATGATATACCCTACACCTTCGGCGACACCGTCTTTACGCAAACCGGCAGATATGTGTTTGAACATCAGACCCAACACGGTTGCGACAGCACCTGTCTGGTGATGAATGTCATCGTCTCCCCCATCCCCCGCGACACCGTGCGGATGGCTCTCTGCGAGAATGCCGTGCCCTTCCAATACGGCGACTCGCTCATCCCCACATTCGGCTCGTACGACCTGATCTTCCCCGACACTGTCCACTTCGGTTGCGACACCTTCCGTCACCTGGTGGTCACCTCGTTGCCGATTTACTTTGACACATTGGAAGTCTCTGTGTGCCAGAACACTGTCTATATGGTTGGTGACTCTGCCTTGACAGAACCGGGCACCTATGACATCAACCTGCAGACCATAAACGGCTGTGACAGTTTGATTACCGTCACGCTGCACCACTACCCCACCTACTATGAAGACACGCTGGCCTTCTCCGTCTGCGAATATGACCTGCCTTTCGTGTATGCCGACACCTCTTTCTCCACGCCCGGTTTCCACGAAGTGTGGTTGGAGAGCGTCAACGGCTGCGACAGCATCATCCCGTTGCAGTTGACCATCTGGCCCATCATCTACAACAGAGACACCATCAGACAAGAGATCTGTGCGTCGCAGTTGCCTTACACGGCCTATTTCGGACGCACCTTCACGGCAGCGGGCACCTACACAAACGTCACCACCTCCACCATAACAGGCTGTGACTCCATTTTCTACTACAAGCTCATCGTACACGCAAACCCCACCCCGACCATCAGCGGTCAGACGCATCTCTGCACGGGAACAAGCACCCAACTCACCGCCTCTGCCGGTATGAGCGCCTATATTTGGAACAACGGCACCAGCAGCCAAGTGGTGGAGATTCACGCACCGAACACTTACCGCGTGACGGTCACTGACCAGCACAACTGCCAGGGCACAGCCACCCTCACTGTCACGGAGGCCACCTTGCCGAACATTCAGCTTTCCAGCAACCAGACCATCTGCAAGGGTGAGAGCGCCACGCTTTCCGTGAGCGGTGCCCACCACTACGTCTGGGAGAATGCCAGCACACAATCCAGCATTACCGTGCAGCCCGCCGCCACCACCACCTATCACGTCACGGCATACAGTGCACTCAACTGCCAGCGTGAGGGCAGCGTGTCGGTGACTGTCAACGAACTCCCGACACCGGTCATCACAGGTCCGGACGAAATATGCCAAGGAGCCAGCGCCACCTTTATTGCCAGCGGTGGCAACAGCTACAGTTGGTCCAACAACTCCACCAGCAACCGTATCACGGTCTTCACCGACGGTGTCTATACTGTAACGGTAACCGATGGCAACAACTGCTCCAACAGCACGAGCAAAACATTAACCATTAATGAATTACCTAATGTGACCATTAACGGGCGCACGCCGTTCTGCCAGGGCGGCACCACCACCTTGACTGCCTCCGGCGCCACCACCTATTCCTGGAGCACGGGCGAGACCACGCCTTCCATCACAACGGCGTATGCCAACACCTACTCTGTGACGGGCACCGATGTACACGGTTGTTCTTCCACGGCCAACAAGACGGTCACCATCTGGCAGGTCAGCGCACAGATTGTCGGTTCGCGCAGTTTCTGCCAAGGCGGCCACACCACCCTGAGTGTCACGGGCAACGAAGCCTACACCTACCATTGGAATGACGGCAGCACGGCCAACTCCCTTGACATCTACACGCCTGGCACCTATTCTGTCAGCGTGACCAACTCGTTGGGCTGTACGAACACCATCTCCGCCAATGTGAGCGAAAATGCCGCCCCCACGCCGTCCATCACCGGCACCACCACCATCTGCCAAGGCCGCACGGCCATCCTGCGCGCCAGCGGTGGTAACAGTTACATTTGGAGCGACGGCACCACCAACGCTTATATGTCGGCCACCCAGACCGGCACCTATTTTGTCACGGTCACCAACGCCCAAGGCTGCTCAGCCTCCACTTCGGAGACCGTCATCGTGAATCCGTTGCCCGATGTAACCATCAACTCGTTAACCGACATCTGCAGCGGCCAGCAGGTCTCCTTGTATGCGCAATCCTCCACGGGCATCCAGTACAACTGGCCTATGAGCGGACAGCAAGGCCAGCTCATCACCGTATTTCCCTCTTCTACCAGCTTATACACCGTGATGGTGACGGATGAGAACGGATGTACCAACACAGCCAGCCAGACCATCAACGTGCGCAGCAACCCGACCCCGTATCTGAGCGGTCCCACCTCCATCTGCCAAGGGCAGACAGCCACCCTCACGATTGCTGGCGGCGACAGCTATCTTTGGAGCAACGGTTCTACTGGCAACACCTTGAACGCCACAACGGCGGGCATGTACACGGTAACCGTTTTCAACACCTATAGTTGCTCGGCCTCCGCTTCCACCACACTTTCCGTCAACGCATTGCCTGAGCTGACGCTCACTACTGACACCTCCATCTGCCAGGGCCAGTCGGTGACGCTTACGGCATTGACAAACACGGGCTGCACCTACCTCTGGTCCAACGGCAGTCACCAGAACAGCATCAACGTCTCTGCCTCTGGCACCTACTCTGTCACGGCCACCAACAGCAATGGCTGCACGAAAACGCAATCCGTGAATGTGACGGTCCACCAGCGCCCGCAGGTCTCCATTGCCGGCACAACCACCTTCTGCAGCGGTGGTTCCACCACCCTTTCAGTGGTCAGCGACGGCAACAACAACTATGTATGGAGCGACGGCACGCAGAATGCTCCTTTGACCACCTCTACGGCAGGCACCTATACTGTCACGGCGACCAATGCTCACGGCTGCACGCAGACGGCCTCCACGACGGTCTCCACCCTCTCCCTGCCCAACATCACCCTGACCGGTGACGGTACAATATGTCCGGGCGCATCTGCCACGCTCAGCGCGAACGCTCACGCCCACTATATTTGGTCCACGGGCGACACCACGCACTCCATCACGGTCACTCCGGCCAGCACAACTTCCTATTCCCTGACAGTCACAGACCAGAACGGATGCCTGAACTCCACACAAGGCACAGTGACCATTGGCGAGACTCCGTCGGTCCACATCACGGGCAATCTTTCCTTCTGCGCCGGCCAGCAGACACAACTGGTCGCCACAGCGGGTTACAGTTACCATTGGTCCACCAACGCTGCCACTGCAGCTATCACTGTCAGCAACTCTGGCACCTATAAAGTGACCGCCACCAACGCTTTGGGGTGCACCTCCACCGACTCTGTGGTGGTCACCACCCACGCATTACCCACTTTGAATTTCGGCATTCAGCACACCATTTGTTCGGGACAGTCATACACCTACCAGTTGCCGGGCAATCTCAACTACCAATGGTCCACGGGAGCCACCGGCAACCAACTGACCGTCAACGCCTCTGGCATCTATCGTGTGACGGCTACCAACGAGTTTGGCTGCAGCACCACGGCCGCCGACAGTCTGGTGGTTATCCCATTGCCCACACCGACCATCTCGGGCAACACCACAATCTGCCGAGGCACCAGCACAACGCTCACCGTTTCGGGCGGTATGGTCTATCAATGGTCCAACGGCTCTTCCAACAGGGAACTGGTGGTGTCGCCCACCGCCAACACCGTTTACTCTGTGACGGCTTACAACGAATACGGTTGCAGCAGCAGCACCAATGTGCAAGTTGTGGTCAACAGTCTTCCCACAATATCCTTCTCGGGTGACACCGCGTTCTGCGAGGGAGGCAGCGCCACAATCACGGCACAAGGCGCCTCCAACTTCCTCTGGTCCACGGGTTATAACACCAGCAGCATCACCGTCAATATGCCGGGCACCTATTACGTCACGGCCAGCAACGCCTACAACTGCAGCCGTACCAACTCCATCACCATCACGAAGCTCACCAACCCGACCATCTACATCAACGGCGAGAATCTGGTTTGCGAGAACTCCAGCCACACTTTGACTGCCACAGGCGCCAGCACCTACGAGTGGAGCACGGGCGAGAACACGACTGCCATTTCCATAATGCCTACAGCCACCACCACCTACTCTGTCACCGGCACAGATGCCAACGGATGCAGTGCTTCCGTGAGCAAGGTGGTCAATGTGGAAGCCCTGCCCAACGTTCACATCAGCGGCGACAACACCATCTGTCTGGGCGAGTCTGTCATTTTCACCGCCACGGGCGGCGCCACCTACCTGTGGAGCAATAGCAGCACCTCCAACCAGATCACCGTGTCGGTGCCTGGCAACTACTCTGTGACGGCCACCTCCCCCAACGGCTGCAGCGCCTCCACCTCCGCCAACCTTCTGGTCAACCCCACCCCGGTTGTCTCCATTTCCGGTTCCCCGACTTTGTGCGAAAACAGCACCGAACAATTGGTCGCCACCGGCGGTTTGACCTATCAATGGAATACCGGAAGCACTAATGACGCCATCACCATCAACACAAACGGCATCTACACGGTTACTGCTAGCAACCAGTTCGGCTGCACGGCCTCCACTTCCCTGGAGGTCACTTCGCTGGCCGCCCCGTTCATCTTTATGAACCACGAGGCAAGCACGTGCGACGGCACGCCGCTGCCCATCCAAGTGTTCAGCACGGCCAACCAGTACCAATGGAACACCGGTGACACGACGCTCAACATCACGGTCACACCTTCCAGCACCACGATGTATCGTCTCACCGTGACCAATGCCAACCATTGTTCAACTACTGACAGCATCCTGGTGACGGTGAACCCCACCTATGCCAACACCTTCACAGAATCCATCTGCCAAGGCACCGCTTACAACCAACACGGCTTTGACCTGCCGGTGCAGAATGTGGCCGGCACCTTCACCCACACCCTCAACCTGCAGAGTGTCAACGGTTGCGACAGCATTGTCACCCTCAACCTGACTGTCAAGCCGAAGCCAGTGCTTCCCACCACCATTTCCGGCAACAACCATATCACTAATTATGGCACTTACCTCTACGATGTGGACAGCACCCAGTATGCCACCAGTTACGAATGGCGTGTTTCCAACACCAACTGGACGCTGACCACGAGCAACACCAGCAGCGCGTTCCTCACCATCAACGTCAACGGCAGCGGCTTGCTGACTGTGATGGCCATCAACGAGTGCGGCGGCGTGGAGCGTTCCCTCTCCATCCTCTGCAACGTGGGTGTGGAGGAATACACCAACGAGAGCAACATCCTCCTGTATCCTGTGCCCACCCGCGACCTGTTGAACATCGATATGCACCAAGCAGTCACCATCGGCCAAGTGCAGCTCTATGACGCCGTGGGTCGTTGCCTGCGCACCATCCCCGTCACCGGGGAGAAGATGCAGCTCGACTGCTCCGCACTTGCCCCGGGCCACTATTTCGTGCGCTTCCTTGACGCCAAGGGCAACACTGTCGATAACCGCAAAATCATCATAAACCGCTAACCGTAAATCGCAAATCGTAAAACTAATGGAATACAATTATCGCGAAATCGAAGCCAAGTGGCAAAAGAACTGGAAAGAACAACAAATTTACAAAACAGAAATAGACCATTCCAAACCGAAGTACTACGTTTTGGATATGTTCCCCTACCCTTCCGGCGCAGGATTGCACGTGGGACATCCCCTCGGCTACATCGCCTCTGACATCTTCTCCCGCTACAAACGGCAGAAAGGTTTCAACGTGCTGCACCCGATGGGCTATGACGCCTTCGGTCTGCCCGCCGAGCAATACGCCATCCAGACTGGCCAACACCCGGCCATCACGACGGAAAAGAATGTGAACCGTTATCGTGAGCAACTCGACAAGATCGGTTTCAGCTACGACTGGAGCCGCGAGTTCCGCACCTGCGACCCCGACTATTACAAGTGGACCCAGTGGACCTTCATCCAGCTTTTCAACTCCTACTACTGCAACCAAGCCAAACAAGCACGTCCCATCGACGAGTTGATTAAGGCGTTCAACGCCTCGGGCACAGAGGGCCTGGATGTGGCGCAGACCAATCCTATGACCTTCACCGCCGAAGAGTGGAAAGCTATGGGCGAGAAGGAGCAGCAGGAGGTTCTGATGAACTACCGGTTGGCTTATCTGGCCGACACGTGGGTTAACTGGTGCGCCGGACTGGGCACCGTTTTGGCCAATGACGAAGTGGTGAACGGACTCTCCGTGCGCGGCGGTTTCCCCGTGGAGCGCAAACTGATGCGCCAATGGATTCTGCGCGTCTCCGCCTACGCCGAGCGTCTGCTCTCCGGGCTGGAGAAGGTGGACTGGACCGACTCGCTGAAGGATATCCAGCGCAACTGGATCGGACGCAGCGAAGGCGCGGCCGTATGGTTCCCCTTGGCTACAGAAAACCAGCTTGACTGGAAGAAACTCTATATGGGCGGCAATGTGGAAGGCGTGCAAAGCGAATCCTCCTTCGAGATTTTCACCACACGCCCCGACACCATCTTCGGTGTCACCTTTATGGTCTTGTGCCCTGAGCACGAGATGATTCCCGCCATCACCACGCCGGAGCAGAAGGCGGAGGTGGAGGCTTACGTCACCTGGGCCAAGAACCGCTCGGAGCGTGAGCGCCAGGCCGAGGTCAAGAAGGTGAGCGGCGTCTTCACCGGCGCATACGCCATCAACCCCATCACCGAAGAGCGCATTCCCATCTGGGTCAGCGACTATGTGCTGTCGGACTACGGCACCGGCGCCATTATGGCCGTGCCCGCCCACGACAGCCGCGACTTCGCGTTCGCCCGTCATTTCAACCTGCCCATCCGTCAGGTGGTGGCGCCCTTCCCCGACGATTTAAGCGACCCCGACACGTGGACGGAATCTATGGACAGCAAAACCGGATACTGCGTCAACTCCGGCTTCATCTCCGGTATGACCGTCAAAGAGGGAGGCAAGGCGATGATCGAGAAGATCAAGACGATGGGCATCGGCTACGGCACCGTGAACTACCGCCTGCGCGACGCCATCTTCAGCCGCCAGCGCTACTGGGGCGAGCCCTTCCCCATCTATTACAAAGATGGTATGCCCTACCCCATTCCCGTGGAGGAACTGCCGGTGAGACTGCCCGAGATTGATGAGTTCAAGCCCACCGAGACCGGCGAGCCGCCTCTGGCCCGCGCCAAGGAGTGGACCTACAAGGGCTATCCTATGGAGTACAACACGATGCCCGGCTTTGCCGGCTCCTCCGGATATTATCTCCGCTATATGGATCCACACAACGACCAGGAATACTTCTCCAAAGAGTCCAATGAATACTGGCGCAACGTAGACCTCTATGTCGGCGGTGCCGAACACGCCACCGGCCACCTTATCTACTCCCGCTTCTGGAACAAATTCCTCTTTGACATAGGCCTCAGCTGTGAGGAGGAGCCCTTCAAACGGCTCATCAACCAGGGTATGATCCAGGGCCGCACCAACTTCGTCTATCGCATCGTCGGCACCAACAAGTATGTCTCCCTCGGACTGAAAGACCAGTACGAAGTGACGCCCATCCGCGTGGATGTGAACATCGTGCGCAACGACGTGCTCGACACCGAAGCGTTCAAGAAATGGATGCCCGACTTTGCCGACGCCGAGTTCATCCTCGAAGACGGCCAGTATATCTGCGGCTGGGAGGTGGAGAAGATGTCCAAATCCAAGTACAACGTCCAAAACCCCGACGATCTGGTGGAGAAATACGGCGCCGATACGCTCCGTATGTACGAAATGTTCCTTGGCCCCATCGAGATGGCCAAGCCGTGGGACACCAACGGCATCGAGGGCGTCTTCCGCTTCATCAAGAAGTTCTGGCGTCTGTTCCACGACAAGGACTACAACTGGTGCGTGAGCGAGGAAGAGCCCACCCGCGAGGAGTACAAGATTCTGCACAAGACCATCAAGAAGATTGAGGAAGATAACGAGAAGTTCTCGTTCAACACCGCCGTCAGCGCCTTTATGATCTGCACCAACGAGTTGGGCGACGCCAAGTGCAACAAGCGCAAGATTCTGGAGCCGCTCTGCATCCTGATGTCGGCCTACGCACCGCACGTCACCGAAGAGCTCTGGGCGCTGCTCGGCCACAACGACTCCATCGTGAAGGCCACCTTCCCCTCCTTTGACGAGTCCTACCTGCAGGAAACCGACTTCACCTACCCGGTCTCCTTCAACGGCAAGATGCGCGTCAAACTCTCCTTCCCGGTCAATTACACCCAAAAGGAGATTGAACCGATACTGCTGGCCAACGCCGACGTGCAGAAATGGCTCGACGGCAAACAGCCCAAGAAAATCATCGTGGTGCCCAAGCGCATCATCAACATCGTTTTTTAGCACATATTCGGACAACACCGTCGAATGAAACAGAAAGACTTCATCTTCAACATCTGTCTGCTTCTGTTTCTCAACCTGTTAGTGAAGCCCTTCTGGCTGCTTGGCGTGGAAGTCGGAGTGCAGAACCAGGTGGGGGCGGCTGACTACGGCCTGTACTTTGCCGTTTTCAACTTCACCTACGTGTTCTATATGCTGCTGGATATGGGCATCTGCAATTACAACAACCGCACTATTGCCCGCAACAACCAGCTGTTGGACAAATACTTGTCATCCATCATAGTGCTACGGCTGATACTCTGTCTGGTCTATTTTGCGGTGATCTACACGGTGGCGCTCGTCATCGGCTACCGGGGGATGCAGTTGAAACTCCTTTTCTGGATTGGCTTCAACCAGTTCCTGAATGCCACGATGCTCTACCTGCGTTCCAATGTGTCGGCGCTGCTGATGTTCAAGACCGATAGTTGCCTTTCGGTGCTCGACCGGCTGCTGGCCATCCTCTTCTGCGGGATGCTGCTCTGGGGCCATATCACCGACAAGCCCTTCCAAATCGAGTGGTTCGTCTATTGCCAAACCGCCGCCTACCTGCTGTCCATTGCCGTGGCATTGGCCATTGTACTGAAAAAGTCGAAGCTGCGCAAGTTGACCTGGAACAAGAAGCTCTCGCTGCTCATTTTGAAGAAAAGTCTTCCCTTTGCTCTGCTCACCCTGCTGATGGCCTTCTACAATCGCATCGACTCGGTGATGATCGAGCGGCTGTTGCCGGTGGACATCGCCACCACGGAGGCAGGCATCTATGCCTCCGCATTCCGTCTGCTGGACGCGCTGGTAATGATTGCATACCTCTTCTCCGTTATTCTATTGCCGCTGTTTTCCAAGATGATCAAGGATAAAGAGAACATACAGCCCATCGTGCGCACCTCGTTCTCGTTCCTGTACGCCTTCGCCATCGGAGCCACGGTGGTGCTGGTCTGCTACCGGGAACCCATCCTCGCCTGGCTGTACGAAGATCACGTGGAGCAATCGGCGAGCGTTTTCGCCCTGCTGATTCCGTGCATCATCCCCATCGCCTTCACTTACGTGTTCGGCACGCTGCTGACCGCCAACGGCAGTCTGAAGAAACTGAATATCACGGCAATGGCAGGCATAGTAGTCAATATCTTGATCAACATCATCTTGATACCGCGGTATCAGGCGCGCGGCGCGGCCGTGGCCAGCCTCTGCACCCAGTCGGTCGTCTCCCTGCTGCAATTCTTCATCGCCGTCAGGGAGTTGCGCGTGCCGCTGCGCAGTATGCCGTGGCTGCCGTGCCTGCTCTTCACCGCCCTGATGGTGTCAATCACCCTGCTCTCCCGCCAATATCTGCACCTTGAAATCCTTTACTCCCTGCTGATTCTCGTCGCCGCGACGCTGCTCTTCGGTCTGCTCACACGGCTCATCGACATCCGCGCCCTGCGCGAGACCATCACCCGAAAATCCTGATTGCTATGCGCTTGGACAAATATCTTGTAGAAAATCAACTCTTTTCCTCCCGCGAGAAGGCACAAACCGCCATCCGTCACCAGACCGTGATGGTGAACGGCACCATCCTCACCAAAGCCTCATTCGACGTGACGGAAACGGACAATGTCGAAGTTATCGACATCTTCAACAAATACGTCAGTATGGGCGGGCTGAAGCTGGAGAAGGCCATTGACCGATTCGGGCTCGACTTCAGCGGCAAGGAGGTTCTGGACATCGGCAGTTCCACGGGCGGGTTCACCGACTGTGCTTTACAGCACGGTGCCGCGCACGTCGTGGCCGTGGATGTGGGCACCCAACAGCTGGCCGACAAGTTGCGTCAGGATGTCCGCGTCACCTCATTGGAAAACAAAGACTTCAGAGAGCTGACCCCCGACGAGGTGCAAGGCCACCGGTTCGACTTCATCGTCTCCGACGTCTCCTTCATCTCCCTTACCTACATACTCCCCTACTGCGCCCCCTTCTTGAAGCCCGACGGACGGATGATGCTGCTCATCAAGCCCCAGTTCGAGGCGGGCCCCTCGTTCCTGAGCCGAGGCGGCATCGTCACCAATGAAAAGGGCTATCGCGTGGCCGTCAACAAAGTGGTGGAAGAGGCCCTCGCACAGGGTTATTACCTGCACGACATCGCCGTGTCAACCCTGTTTGAAACACATAAAAACGTAGAGTTCCTTGCTCTCTTCGGACAGCAGAAAAACAGCTATCGCTTGGACTTGAACGCCCTATGCGACGAAGCGAAGAAGATTCGAAACAGTTTGAAGGATTAAAGCGGAAGGTTCAGCAACGGTCAATTCCCGGTAAAGCTATCTGAAACGTCTTTGAAAAAGTCGTGATTCAGCACCTCCGAGATCTTCCATAAAACATCGGTCGCCAGATGATTACGTTGGAATATCTTATAGACATTGTCCGTACCGTAATTCAGACGAGATGCCAACCAAACAGCGCTCCGACCCTGTTGTTTCAGTTCCGCCTTGATAATCTTCCCTATGTGAGGATATTCTGACATACTATTAATATATATGGGTAAATAAATGCAATTGCAAATCTACAAAAAATAATATCATATCATATTGTAAAAATTTTACAATATTATAAATATTTCACTTATCACATACTCCATACCACATCTCAAGAATCCTAAAATAACCAATTATAATATATTATTTTTCAATAATATATAATTATAAATAAAAAAAATATTGCATTTCAAATCACCTATGCGGCAGAAAGCCCAAAAGGTTATTTTTTATACACTTTTCTTAGACAGAGAACGCAAAAGCGCATTCTCATCTTTGAAAAAAATAGAACAAAAACGCAAAAACGAGTGGCTCCGTGACCAAGATATTACTATTTTTGCAGCCACTTAAAAAAAATGCTTTTATGACTAGTTCATACTTAATGTTAGCGGGATATTTCATCTTCCCCATCCTGATCATTCTGCTTTTCAACCGATATAAATGGTCGCAGAAAGTCGGCACCGTGATTTTGGCATACGCGGTGGGTATCATCCTCGCGTTGCTGAACACCGCCATCGGTTTCCTGCCGGAGGAGGGCACGGAAGCCTACACTTTCCTGGATTCCATCCAGAGGAACCTGATGAGCGTGTGTGTGCCCATCGCCATCCCTCTGATGCTCTTCAACTCCGATTTCAAGTTGTGGACCAAGTCGCTGCCGAAGACCTTGGCTGTGCTGTTGGGAGGCATACTTTCGGTTACCATTGCTTTGGTTGCCGGTTATTTCATCTTCCGCAACCACGATTTCGGCTCGCCCGACGAGTTCAAGCAGGTGGCGGTGATGATGACGGGCATTTACACAGGCGGCACGCTCAACTTTGCCGCCTTGGGCGAGATGATACACGCCGACCCGAACATCATCAGCATAACGCTGGCCTTCGAGGAGATCGTCACCCTCCCCTTCATTGTCTTCATCCTCGCCGGCGGCTACAAGCTGTTCCGCAAGTGGCTGCCTTTCAAGGACGAGACCTCTGCCGAAGAGGACGTGAACCATCAGGAGGTCGTGGACAGTACCTTCGAGAACTACCACGGTATGCTGAAAGCCAAGACTTTCGGCAAGATGATGCTCGGCTTGCTGCTTTCGCTCCTTATGCTGGGCGTCGGGGTCGGGCTTTCGCTGCTTCTTGTCGGCAAAATCAACGAGCTGATTGTCATCCTCACCATCACCACGTTGGCCATCATCGCCTCTTTCAGCCAGAAAGTCAGGAACCTGCCCAAGTCCTTCGAGCTCGGGATGTTCTTCATCCTGATATTCAGTGTGGTAGTGGCCTCCAAGTTCGATGTCGCAAAGATTGACAGTTCCTCGTTGACCATAATGTGGTACATCCTGTTTGTGATGGTCACCTCCATCGTGCTGCACCTGCTCTTCTGCCGTGCGGCGAAGGTGAGTGGTGACCTGTTCACCGTGGGGCACATCAGCCTGCTCTGCTCTCCCCCGTTCGTGCCGCCTGTGGTGGAAGCCCTCGGCAACCGCAAAGTGCTCATCAGCGGCATCGCCATCGGTCTGGTGGGCTATGCCATCGGCACCTATCTCGGGACCATCTTCGCAACCATCCTGAAACTGCCGCTGTTCTAAAATCCCCAATGCGGCATCATCCTAAAAAGATAATAATGAAGAGAATCATTCTGCATAAAGGCAAAGAGAAATCCCTACTCCGGTTTCACCCGTGGGTCTTTTCCGGAGCCGTGGCCAAGATGGACCGCGGCATCGTGAACGGTGAGATTGTGGAGGTGTGCGACCACAGCGGTGCCTTCCTCGCCCTGGGCCATTATCACGACAACTCCATCGCTGTCCGCGTCTTCTCCTTCGAGCCCGTCACCCCCGACTACGACTTCTGGAGAGACAAGCTGCTGCGCGCCTTTCGATTTCGGCAGTCCATCGGCCTGACCGACAACCCGCACACCACAATGTACCGGCTGGTGAACGGCGAGGGCGACGGCCTGCCCGGCCTCATCATCGACCTCTACGACGGCAACGCCGTGCTGCAGTTCCACTCGTTCGGGATGTACCAGCTCCGCGATGTATTTGTCCATTGCCTGCACGAACTCTTCCCGAACCTGCGCTCCATCTACAACAAAAGCGGACTGACGCTCGGCGAGACAGAACAGTTTACTCCGGAAGACGAGTTGCTGTTCGGCGAACTGGGGGCCGTCAGGGCCAAAGAGAACGGCATTGCATTCAACATTGACATCCAGGGCGGGCAAAAGACGGGGTTCTTCCTCGACCAGCGCGACAGCCGTGCAATGGTGGGAGAACTGGCCCGCGGACGGAACGTGCTCAATATGTTCTGCTACTCCGGCGGTTTCTCGACCTACGCCCTCCGCGGAGGTGCCGCCCACGTGGATTCCGTGGACATCTCCCGCAAAGCCATCGAGCTGACAGAGGGCAACATCCAGCTGCTCGGCGGCGACGCCCCGCAACGGCACACCGCCTATTGCAAGGACGTGTTCGCCTTCCTGGAGGAGATGCCCTCCCAGCAATACGACCTGATTGTGCTCGACCCGCCTGCTTTCGCCAAGCACCACCGCGTGAAAGAGCAGGGCATCAAGGGCTACCGCAACATCAACCGCAAGGCAATGAGCAAACTCAAGCCCGGCGGACTGCTCTTCACCTTCTCCTGCTCGCAGGCCATCAGCATCGACGACTTCCGCACCATCGCCTTCTCCGCCGCCGCGATGGAGAACAAGACCGTGCGGGTCGTCCATCAAATGCAACACGCTCTCGACCATCCCGTCAGCATTTACCATCCCGAGGGGGACTATCTGAAAGGACTGCTTCTTGCCGTGGAATAAAACCTGGACTATGAATATCGAAATCTGCTGTAACTCCGTGCAGTCGGCCGCCAACGCCAAGGCCGCCGGCGCCATCCGCATCGAACTGTGCCAAGACCTGGAAAACGGCGGCACCACCCCATCCTATGCCGCCATACAATATTGCGTTGAAACGCTCAAACTCGACGTGTTCGTCCTGATACGTCCGCGCTCCGGCAACTTCTGCTACAACGAGCTGGAAATTGACACGATGGCGGAAGACGTGAAAGTCTGCAAACAACTGGGCGTCAAAGGCATTGTCATAGGTTTTCTCACACAAGACGGAGATATCGACACGGCCCTGACCCGCAGGTTCGTCGAGTTGGCCGCTCCCCTGCCCGTCACCTTCCATCGCGCCTTCGACCGCTGCAGCGACTGGCAACGCACGCTGGAGGAGGTCATCAGCTGCGGCTGTGCCCGCATCCTCACCTCCGGCTGCCACCCCACCACAATGGAGGGTTTGGACACGCTGCGCCAGATTGTAGCGCAGGCTGGCGACCGCATCACCATCCTCGCCGGCGGCGGCATCACCCCCGACAATGTACGGCAAGTGATTCTCGGAAGCGGCGTCAAAGAGGTGCACGGCTCCTGCAAACACGCCACCCCTGGCGGCTATAACGAAACAGATCCCGCACAAGTGAGGGATCTGATTGCCAATGCCCAATAGGGCATTTCTCTTATGATATTTCTGTAAATCTACTTGTCGTTCTGGCCCAAAGCCTCTTTAAAGATGCTGAGCACATAGTCGCGCGTGGACTTGGGCTCGTCACCGGGAAGCGCATAGATGGGCTTCAGGAACCGCACGCTGATCGGGCAGCCGAATCTCAGCACAGGCAGTTTGCCCCAATGGTTCAGGGCTCTTTCCGTGCCCTCCACCACCACCGGCACTATCGGCACGTTGAGTGCCTGGCTGATAATGGCAAAGGTCTCCTTGAACGGACTGAGCTTGCCGTCCTTGGAACGCGTGCCCTCAGGGAATATGATGACATTCTTGCCACGCATCAACGCGGCGGCCACTTGCTGCAGCGACTGAGTGACATTCTGGTTGATGTCCATCAGAATCACATTGTTCTTTTTGGCCATAAAAGCCATAAAACCGGATTTCCAATGCTTGGCTTTCGCGAAGAAATAGGTCTTGCGCGCTTGTGGCACCGTCAATTGGGAGATGATGCTGGGCGCGTCCATATAGCTGCGGTGGTTGGCCACCATAATGCAGGGCTCTTCAGGGATATTCTCCTTGCCGGAACCGTTCATCTTGTACACGAACGGCATACCGCTCTTGAAAAACACATTGATGAACCAGTTGACGATGCCGGGTTTGTTGATGCGCACCTGCGAGATTTTGTCCAGCAGAATATCCCGCCACGAGAGATTCTCCTCTTTGGTGGAGTGTGCCTGGTTCTCGATGAAATTGGTCAGTTGCCGCAGGGAGCTGTTCTCTTCCAGCTGTTCCGCGGTCAAGGAAACACCGAAGGTGCTTTCCACGTATGCCATCAGGGCCACACGGGTGAGGGAGTCCATGGAGAGGTCGATTTCAAAATGGGAGTCCGCTGTGGCAGTGGTCTCCGTCTCGCTCTCCACAAACTGCTTCAGCAAGTCGAAGGTCTCGCCCAGACTTTCATTCTCCACAGTTTCGGGACGATCCTCCTGTTCCTTCTCCAAAAGCGGTTCCAACAGAAAACGCTGGAGTTTGCCCAATTTGGTCTTCGGCAACTCAGCAGAGATTATGTGGAACTTCCGGATGCGCTTGTAGGCGACGGCGTTCTTGTTATAGTCAAGCACAGCCTCGCGCACGACAGCCTCGGCATCATTGTTGGCCGTGTCGCGCACCGCGCTCATCTCCGGCACCACAATGGCGGTGAGCACTCCGTCCAAAGAGAGCACACCTACCTCCTTGATGCAGGGATAATGCTTGGTGAGGGCGTTTTCAATCTCTTCAGGATTGATATTCTTGCCGTTGGAGGTAACGATGATATCCTTGATGCGACCCGTCAGTTTGAGCCCGTATTTGTCAAGGATGCCGGTGTCGCCGGTATGCAACCAGCCATCGCGGATGATGGCGCGGGTCTCCTCCTCGCGGTGATAGTAGCCGACCATCACGTTGTCGCCCCGCACGCAGACCTCCCCGTTGTCGTCGATGCGCACCTCAATGCCAGGCAGCGGGTGGCCCGCATAGCCAATCTTGCGCCCGCCGGGACGGGTAAAGCTGATCATCGGGGCCGTTTCCGTCATACCATACCCCTCCAGCACATAGAAGCCTAACGTCTTGTAAATGCGGGCCGTCTCTATGGACAACGCCGCGCCACCGGAGACCAGGAACTTGATATGGCCGCCGAACTTCTTGTGGACAGTGGAGAAGACCAATTTGGAAAGCCACTGGCAACCGATGGCATCCACCATCTTGTAGAGCATTCGGGTAAGGCGGCGTTCGTTGATCTTGGACATCACGCCTTTGGCCAGCAGGTCATACAGGCGCGGAACACCAATGATGATGCTGATTTTGCCGTCGGTGAGGGTCTTGAGCACACTCTCCGCGGTCAGTTTCTCGGCAATGGCGACCGTGGTGCCCACATACATCGGGGCCACCAGCGAACCCATCAACGGAAAAGCGTGGTGCAGAGGCAGCAGAATCATCACATTCCGGTTGGGGTCGAAAATATGGACCTTCTCGGAGACGGCCTGCACGTTGTAAAGAATGTTGCGGTAGGTCAGCATCACCCCCTTGGGCGTGCCCGACGTGCCGGAGGTATAGATGATGAGGACCACATCGTCCATACCGCCCACGGGAATGTCTTTCGGCGAATACTCGCCCGACCTAGCCAACAGGGTATCTTCCATCACCACCACACGGGCCGATACGCCAACTTCCTGCAACACACCCTCTACCAATTCGCGACGCTCCGGGACCGTGACCACGATATCGGGGTACGCATCCTTCAGCACATAGCCGAGTTCCTCGGGCGTGGACATCTCGTCAATGGGCACGGCGATGGCCTTGCTCGACAATATCCCGTAGAAGGCGAAAATCCATTCCGGGGAATTCGGCGCGAAGATGGCCACCTTCGACTCCTTGGTCAAAGGGCCATACGCCTCCGCATAACACTGGGCATACTGGGAAAGTTCCTTATAACTGTATTCTTTGTCAGCGCACTGGATAGCAATCCTATCGTGCAACTGCAACATATTCTGCATATAGGCGATGTACGATTTGCGATTTACGATTTGCGATCTGCGATTTACGATTTGCGGGGCTCCTCCTCACGGCACCACACTGCGCTCCTTCGTCGCTTGTGCGTATCTACCAAGCTCTTGTCCCTGCGGGACTGCTCAAAGAAAGTCTTATGTCTCGAGTCCAAAGTCCAAACTACTACACGTAGTAATGCGACGAGATGGAGGTGTCGTCCACCACACTTTGGATCACCTTGGCAAGCAGCTCGGAAACGGAGACGACCTTGATGCGGTCGCAGGAGTGACGGCTGGGAATCGTGTCGGTCACCATCACCTCCTCGAGGGCGGACTTCTCAATATTCTCGATGGCATTGCCCGAGAAGAGGCCGTGGGCGCACATCGCACGCACGCTCTTGGCACCCATCTCCTTGATGCGGGCGGCAGCCTTGCAGAGAGTGCCGGCCGTGTCGATGATGTCATCCACAATAATCACGTTCTTGTCCTTCACATCACCGATGATCTGGAGGGTGGCCACCTCGTTCTGTTTCTCGCGGTGCTTGTAGCCAATCACCAGGTCACAATTGAGGGCCTTGGCGTAGGTGGAGGCGCGCTTGGTGCCGCCCGTGTCCGGAGAGGCAATGCAGAGGTTGTCGAGATTCATTGCCTTCACGTACGGGATGAAGACATTGGAGGCGAACAGATGGTCCACCGGAACCTCGAAGAATCCCTGAATCTGGTCGGCGTGCAAGTCCATCGTGATGACGCGGGTGACGCCGGCGGCGGTGAGCAGGTTGCACATCAACTTCGCGCCAATGGAGGTGCGGGGCTTGTCCTTGCGATCCTGACGGGCATAGCCGAAATAGGGCAACACCGCCACAATGTTGCGGGCTGAAGCACGCTTGGCAGCGTCAATGGTAATGAGCAACTCGATGATGTTGTCGGCCGGGGCAAACGTCGGTTGGATGATGAAGACATTCTTTCCGCGGATGGTGTCATTGAAATAGACCTGGATCTCCCCGTCCTTAAATTGCATAATATCGACAGGGAAAAGGGGTTTGTTCAGATACTCGGCAACGCGTCTGGCGAGCTCAGGATTGGCACGTCCGGCGACTAAAACGTAATCGTAATTCATAACTTGTTGATATTTAAATATTTTAGGTTTAAAATTTCTGTCTGCAAATTTATAAACTGTTTGTATAAGTAGCAAAAAAACTTGTTAATATTTATCAACAATGCAAGCAGGCGGCAAAACACCCCGAATGACGGCTATTTTCCGCCGCTCATCAGGTATGCCTTGATGAAATCGTCAATCTCGCCATCGAGCACGGCGTTCACATTGCCGGTCTCGCATCCGGTGCGGAGGTCCTTGACCATCTTGTAGGGCTGCAGCACGTAACTGCGGATCTGGCTCCCCCACTCTATCTTCTTCTTGGTGCCCTCGATTTCGGCCAGCTTCTCGCGTTTCTTCTCCAGCTCAATCTGATAGAGGCGCGACTTGAGCATTCGCATCGCCATCTCGCGATTCTGGATCTGCGAGCGGGTCACCTGACACTCCACGATGATGCCGGAGGGATGGTGATGAAGGCGCACGGCTGTCTCCACCTTGTTAACGTTCTGGCCGCCGTGGCCACTCGACCGATAGGTGTCCCAGCTGATGTCGGCGGGATTGATATCGATGACAATGTCGTCATTGACAATGGGATAGGCAAACACGGAGGCAAAGGTGGTGTGGCGCCGATTGGCCGCATCGAACGGTGAAAGGCGCACCAGCCGGTGCACGCCGATCTCGCTTTTGAGATAGCCGTAGGCGTAAGGGCCGTCCAGTTCGATGGAGGCGGACTTGATGCCCACCACATCGCCATCCTGACGGTCAATAAGCTTGACACTGTAGTTGTTGCGTTCGGCCCAGCGGGTGTACATACGGAGCAGCATCTCGGCCCAGTCGCAGCTTTCCGTGCCGCCCGCGCCGGAGTTGATGTTGATAATGACGTTGAGGGAATCCTCCTCGTCGCGCATCATATTGCGGAATTCCAGGGTCTCCACCGCCTTGAGCACCTTGCCGTAGGCCTCGTCGAGCTCCGCCTCGGTGGCGTCGCCCGCCGCGTAAAACTCATTGAGCACCGTCAGCTCATCGTACAGCTCGACGGCGTCTTCGTAATCTTTCACCCACGTCTTGAGGGCGCTGATCTCGCGCATCAGCTTCTCGGCGGCCTTGGCATCGTCCCAGAATCCGTCCTGTTGGGTAATGTGCTCCTTTTCTTCTATCTCTGACTTCTTGGCATCGACGTCAAAGATACCTCCTTAGCTCACCGAGCCTGGTTAAGAGGGTTTTGATTTGTTCGGATGTGGTCATATCAGGGAGTTTTGATGGTAGTGTTAATCTTGTTTGACCGCCGCCAGCACCTCGTCCATCTGGAAGCCGCGGTTGAGCAGGAATCGGATGAGTTTGTTCTTATTGTCGGCATCGCCGGCATTGATGCGCCGCCATTTGGCGATAGTCTCCTCCAGCATCTGGTGGTACTCCTCCTCGTCGATGTCGGCAAAACGCTCGTCAATAAGCTTAGGGTCGATATTCTTGACGCGGAGCGCCTGGCGGATCTTGAGTTTGCCCCACTGCTCGTGAATTTTGCTGCGCACGAAGGTGTCCACATAGCGTTCCTCGTTAAGGAAATCGAATTCGCGCAGGTGCTCGATTATGGCGTCGCGCTGCGCCACGGAACAGGGCGTAGCGGTCAGTTTCTTGCGCACATCCTGTTCACAACGCTCCTGATAGACGCAGAAACGCTCCAATTGGCTGAGAAGTTCGGCAGGCAGATCCATAGGATTAATTATCTTTTACGATTACGACTGCTCTTTTTCTTGGGTTCGGTTTCGGCATCAGAAAGATCATCCGACGGTTCGCTCCAAAGGATGATTTCATCCATATCCTTGTTGAAGAAATGGTGCTCCATCAGGTGGTAGCTCTGCTTGGAAACGAGCTTGATGCACTTGCGGTATTTCCATCTCCACTTCATCAGGATAGAAGGGAATCCCTGCTTGAGGTAGGCATACACGAAGGGGTGCACCATAATGGTGACGCCCTTCTCGCCCTGTTTCTCGAAAAGAAACTCCAGCGTGTTGTTGAGTTCGTCTTCAATGAGGATGGGCGGTTTCACCTTGCCGGTGCCACGGCAGGTGGGACACTGTTCGGTGGTTTCGATGACCGTGGCCTGGCGCACGCGCTGGCGGGTAATCTGCATCACACAGAACTTGTTGAGGGGCAAGATGGTATGCTTGGTCTTGTCGTTTTTCATAAACTCCTCCATCGCACGATAGAGGGCAAGGCGGTTCTTGGCGTCGTGCAAATCCACGAAGTCGATGCAGATAATGCCGCCCATATCGCGGAGGCGCAGTTGGCGGGCGATTTCGGCGGCAGCGATGAGGTTGGTGTTCAGGGCGTTCTCCTCGGGGGTCTGGCTCGACTTGACGCGGTTGCCGCTGTTGACGTCGATGACGTGCATCGCCTCGGTATGTTCGATGATCAGATAGACGCCGCTGCGCACGGTGACCACCTTGCCGAAGGAACTTTTGATCTGTTTGGAGACGCCGAAGCGCTCGAAGATGGGCTGCTTGTCGTTATATAGTTTGACGATATTCTCCTGTTCGGGCGAATAGAGGTGCACGAAACTCTTGACCTCTTTGAAGGCCTCGGGGGTATCGACGTGTATGGCTTGGAAAGAGTCGTTGAGCATCTCGCGAAGCAGGGAGGATATGCAATCCTCCTCCTGGCTGATGCGCACAGGGGGCTTGGAGGCGAAAAGGTTTTCCACAGCCGTGTCCCACTTGTAGCGCAAGTGGTCGAGGTCGGCGGAAAGCTCGTCGGCGTTGTGGCCCTCCGCGTTGGTGCGGATGATGACGCCGAAGTTGCGGGGCTTGATGCCCTGCACCAGCGTCTTGAGGCGCTTGCGTTCCTCGCCGCTCCTGATTTTTTGGGAAATGGTGACTTTGTCGCTGAACGGCACCAGAACGAGGTAGCGTCCGGCGAAGGATATCTCTGTGGTGACGCGAGGCCCCTTGGTGGAGATCGGCTCCTTGGCCACCTGCACCATCAGCTGCTGACCGGAGGTGATCACATCGCTGATCTTGCCGTTTTTGGGGACTTCGTCGAGGTACTGCACGCGACTGATGCTGCGCTTGCCGGTAGTGATGGCCTGGCTGACGAACGCGTTGACAGTGCGTGCATTGACACCCAGGTCCAGATAGTGGAGGAACGCCTCCTTGTCGTGGCCCACGTCCACAAACGCGGCGTTGAGCCCCGGCATAATTTTCTTCACCTTGCCCAAATAAATGTCGCCGACAGAGAATTGCATCGAGGATTTCTCCCTGTGGATCTCCATCAGCTTCTTGTCTTCCATCAGCGCGACCTGCACCTCATTCTGGTGGGTGGTCACCACTAATTCTTTGGTTATTTGGGTTTCACTCATATTTTGGGTTTCTATAAAAACAATGAAAACTAAACGTGACCTCTCGTCGCGTTTAGTTTTCATCCATACAACTCATAAGAGACTATTTGTTCTTATGTCTGTTCTTTCTCAGACGTTTTTTTCTCTTATGAGTGGACATTTTATGTCTCTTTCTTTTTTTACCACTGGGCATAGTTCAAAAGATTTTGTTGTTTATTAAAAATTATTTGGATTTCTTCACAGCGTTCACGAAGGTCTTGCAAGGTTTGAAGGCCGGGATATTGTGAGCGGGGATAGTGATGGTTTCGTTCTTAGAGATATTACGGGCCGTCTTGGCAGCGCGTTCTTTGATGATGAAACTTCCAAAGCCTCTCAGATACACATTCTCACCACCCACCATAGAATTTTTCACAGAAGACATAAAAACTTCAACGATGGTTTGCACACTGTTTTTGTCAAAACCGGTCTTGTTGGAAATCTCATTCACGATATCAGCTTTAGTCATAATTTAAAGGTTTTTAAGTTAAAAAATGTATTTCTTTTTTTGAGGGCGCAAAAATACAATTATTTTGCTTACACTCCAACAATTATAGATTTTTTTTATTGTATTTCATCCCAAACCTTCGTGGCAAGGCGGCTTGCCCCTATTCTGAAGTAAGTGTTTGAGAGCCATTCTTTACCAAGCACCTGGGTCAAAAGGTGCAGGTACAGGAGGGCAGTTTCGGCGTCAGAGATGCCTCCGGCCGCTTTTATGCCCACTTTCCGGCCCGTTTTTTCGTGGTGTCTCCGTATGGCATCCATCATCACCACGAAGGCCTCCGGGGTGGCGTTGACGGCAATCTTGCCCGTGGAGGTCTTGATGAAGTCAGCCCCCGCGTGGATGGCCAGCTGCGAGGCCTTGTAGATGTTCTTCGGCGTCTTCAGTTCGCCGGTCTCCAGGATGACCTTCAGCGTGGCGTTCTTGCAGAGCTCGCGGATGGCGCGGATCTCGTCATAGACCTCCTGGAAGTTGCCTTCGAGGAACTTGCCGCGGGAGATGACCATATCGATCTCGTCGGCGCCCTGCTCAAGGGCGTAGCGGATCTCGGCCAGCTTGATTTCCAGTGGCGACTGCCCGGCGGGGAAAGCCCCGGCCACCGACGCCACGCGGACGCCCGTGCCCGCCAACTGGGCCTTGGCCTGCGCCACAAACGGCGGATAGACACATACCGCCGCCGTGGAAGGGATGTTGCGTTTCTCGTTGCGGAAGCCCACCGCCTTCTGGCAGAGAGCCTCCACCGCAGCCCTGTTGTCTGAGCCTTCCAACGTGGTCAGATCTATGCTGCCCAACACGAAACGGTAGGCCGCCTGCTCGTCCTTGGCCGGTATAGAGGTCTGCGTCAAAGTCTGCAAACGCTGCTTCAATTGTACATCAGTGTAAGGATATTCTTCTATTTCAATCATTTTTATTTTGTTTTTTAAAATTGTCAATAGCCACTTTCAAGGAAAAAATGTGAGAATACTGGGCGATGGACAGGTCGCCAATATCCGTGAACGCATAGTCGATGGTGACCACATTCTTGATGCAGACGCCCAGACCGAGGTTGATTTGCAGGGTGGTGCGGCGCTTGCCGTCGAAATCCGGCTCCTGCTGGAAATTGCCGATGCCCGCGCGCAAGGCCACAATCTTCTTGTAGGCGAACTCCATTCCGAAATGCGGGTCCATACTCATCACCTTGGTGCGTATCAGGTTGTTGCGCTTGCCGTCGAAGGTACAGTCAAGGCCCAGCGCGAAGGTGGCATTGAACCCCTTGCCGAAATCCACCTGCTTGGCGCCGCTGAGAATCAAGGCAGGCACAGTGAGTTCCAAGCCATTGCTGGGCAGCTCGTTGCCCGTTCTCTCAAATGCCTCTGCCATCTCGTCGGTGAGGCGGTATGACCAGGCATTGAACGTGGAGGTGCCGTCGCGAAGGAATGCACCCGCCTGCCAACCCTTACGGTGATACTGCAAACCGAAATCCAGTCCAAAACCCCACGCGTGCGCGAACTTGCCGATGTTGCGGTAGATGATCTTGGCATTGGCACCCAAAGCCAGCCCCTCCACCTTTTGAAATGCGTAGGCATAGCTCATCAAGAGAGCGTTGTCGGAGGCAGAGAAATAGGAGATTCTGTCATAGTCAAGGTTCCCTTGGGCATCGATTAGCTCGGTGGTGTTCATTATATTATCTACACCGAAACGGATATAGGAGAGCGCCACGGAGGATCGGTCGTCGATCTTGTAGCCGATGCCGGCATAATCGTACTTGGCGATGCCCGCAAAATACTCGGCGTGCATCAGGGAAAGCTGGTAGCGCTTGTCCATACGGGCCAAACCGGCGGGGTTCCAATAGGCGGAGGTCACATCGTCGGAGATGGCGCACATCGTGTTGGCCATCGAGAGCCCGCGTGCGCCGATGCCCAACGACAGGAACTCGTTGCTGTATTTGGTCTGCGTCCATCCAGTGAAGGAGAGACAAAGCAGCAGACAAAACGGGATAATTTTCTTCATCAATTGCATTTATATGGGTTGGACAGGGCTTTTAACGGCAAAAATACAATATTGTTATCTTTCTTTGTTATTTTTTTGGATCACGTGGCTCTTATGGTCGCCGGCGTAGAGGTCATAGCCCAGGAAGCGACACTCCAGCGGGCCGTTGAAGAGGGTGTGCTTGGAACTGGGCCTCAGCCCTACCCTCTTGAGGGCCTGGAGGTCTGAGCTGATGAGGAAGGCACGGCAGCCGGCATAGTTGTGCTTGAAGGTGTCGCCAATTTCGGCATAGAAGCCGGCAAGGTCGTCCACCTCAAGTCGTTCGCCGTAGGGCGGGTTCATCATCACCAGGGCGGGCGTGCGCACCGGACTCGACTGCCGCATATCGCGCCGCTCGATGTGGATGAAGTCGCGCAGACCGGCCTTGGCCACGTTGTCGCGCGCCATCTCCACGAATTTCGGGTTGATGTCACTGCCATAGAACTCCACATCCACATTGTCCAGAATCTCCGCTTTGGCACGAATCTCTTTCCAGTGCTTGGGGTCGAAGCCCTTCCATCGGCAGAAGCCATAGTCGCGGCGATAGAAGCCGGCGGGGATATGGAGGGCCATCATCGCGGCCTCGATGGGGAGCGTGCCGCCGCCGCACATCGGGTCGATGAAGTCGCACGAGCCGTCGTAACCGGCCAGCATCAGCATCGCGGCGGCCACCACCTCGTTGATAGGCGCGGGATGGCTGCGCACCTTGTAGCCTCTTTTGTGCAGCGACTCGCCGGAACTGTCGAGAAATAGCTGCGCCTCGTTCTGATGAATATGCAGATGGAATTGCACGTCGGGCGACTCACGGTCCACCGAGGGACGCTCGCCGTAAAGGTCACGGAACCGGTCGCAGATGGCATCCTTGGCAAGCACGGACGCGAACAGCGGCGTCTTGAAGATGGTGTCCGCTATGGTGGCGTGTACCGCCAGCGTGCCGTCACGGTTCAAGAAACGCTCGGCGGGATAGTCGAAAAGCTGCTCGTAGTACTGGCGGTTGCTGTTGAACGTGAAGGACATCTGCCGCCAGAGCACCCGGAGGGCCGTGCGACAGTGGTAATTGGCCTCGTACATCAGGTCTAGCGGTCCCTCAAAGGCGACCGAACGGCTGAGTACACGACAGTTTCTGGCGCCGAGCGCCTCCAGTTCCTTTGCCAGCAAGGGCTCCAGCCCCGCAAATGTCTTGGCCACGAAATATTCCATTTTCTCCATTTTTTCTATAGTGCAAACACGTCTAACTTGTATTCATATAATATTTATGTTCCGTCCGCCACCCATTCTCATCGCGGGTGCAAAAATAACAAAAATAATCTGCAGAAAATCAGATGGCAAAGGATACGATTTTTTTTTCAGAAAAGCATTGATATTGAGATTTTTTTTGTATTTTTGCCAAAATTTAAAAAATTAAAGAATTTAGGTTAATTTTTCAAGACAGAATAAAATTATAATATTAAAATATAACCAGTTATGGAAAACAACAAAGGTAAAATTATGTTAGTTGACGAGAGCGAAAACCTGCGCTACGTCATTAAGGATTATTTTGAAATGGAGGGCTACGAAGTGGTTGATTTCAAAGACGGGGAAATGGCGGCGAAGGCCTACAACACGGACCTTTACGACCTGTGCATCATCGACATCATTCTCCCCGGCAAGGATGGCTTCACGCTTTTGCAGGACATCCGCAAGATCGACGACTTCACCCCCATCATCGTGCTGACCTCCCACGCCTCGAAAGAGGAGCGCATCAAGGGGTTCAAGCTGGGTTGCGACGACTACGTGGCCAAGCCCTTCAGCATTGAAGAACTCGAGCTCCGTGTGCAGGCCATCCTCAAACGCTGCAAACGCGGTGCCACCCTCCAGAAAGCCCTCTACGAAGAGAAGATCTACAAGATGGGCAACTTCACCTTCAACTTCAGCGGGATGCAACTCATCCACCCCAAGGTAACCCGCACGCTCACCCGCAAAGAGGCCGAACTGCTCAAACTGCTCCTGGATCACAAGAACAAACTCATCCCGAGAGAGATCATCCTCAAGGAGGTCTGGGGCGAGGAAGACCACGCAGTGGGCCGCAGTATGGATGTGTTCCTGACCAAACTGCGCTCCTATCTCCAGGTGGACGACCTGGAGCACATCGCCCCGAAAGAGAAGGGCAAACGCAAAGTTACCTATATCGGCGACTACACGCCCTTAGTGGAAATCTGCAACGTTCACGGCACCGGCTTTATGCTGAAAGTGGCCGAATAATCCATCCTTCCAGGCTATTTCATTATGATTATTGACAAATTATTCGAGAAAGTCGCCCAAAACGGCCACGTTTGTGTGGGTCTTGACACCGACTATAGTTATCTGCCCGCCGAGTTCGCCCAGCAGTACCCCGACATCGAGGAGGGACTGTTCCAGTTCAACAAAGCCATCATCGACGCCACGCTCGATGTGGCGGCCTGCTACAAGGTGCAAATCGCTTATTACGAATCCTACGGTCTGCCCGGCCTGCGCGCCTACCAGCGCACCCTCGCCCTCCTGCGCGAGCTGAAGGCCATCACCATCGCCGACATCAAGCGCGGCGACATCGCCAAGACCGCCGAAATGTACGCCAAGGCGCACTTCACCGGCGACTTCGAGGCCGACTTCATCACGCTCAGTCCTTATATGGGCCTAGACAGCCTGACCCCTTACCTGCCTTATGTGCAGGACCACGAGAAGGGTATCTTCGTGCTCATCCGCACCTCCAACGAAGGGGCCAAGGACATCGAGTATCTCCCCACAGGCAACCAGCGCGTGTATCACGTTGTGGGCCAGAAAATCAACGAGATCGGCAAGGAGTACCTCGGTACGTGCGGCTTCTCCAGCGTCGGCGGCGTGATGGGCTGCACCCATCCCGACGAGGCTTCCGAGATCCGCAGGATGCTCTCCACCACCTTCTTCCTCATCCCCGGTTACGGTGCCCAAGGCGGCAAGGCCGAGGACATTGCCAAGTACCTCCACCAGGGCAACGGCGGCGTGGTCAACTCCTCCCGCGGCATACTGCTCGCCTACCGCAAGCAGCCCAACGGCGAGGCCCACTTCGCCGAATGCGCCCGAAACGAGGCCATCCGTATGAGAGACGACATTCTCAATGCTTTATAATATCAATGAAAAGGGAGGACGTCGTTCTCCCTTTTCCATATCTTATACATTTGAACTATGACCTATTTCGATTCAAAAGTCATCTCCAACACCCCGCTGACGGATGAGATATACGTGCTCGTGGCCGAACGCCACGGCGCCGATGCCAATGCGGGACAGTTTTTTATGCTCAAGGCCTGGAACAATGAACTGACCTTGATGCGGCCCATCAGCATCTTCAAAGCAGAAGAAGAGACGCTGCATTTTATGTACCGTGTGGTCGGGCGCGGCACCCGCAAGCTGGCGGAACTGAAAGCCGGCGACACCATCTCCCTGCTGGGGTCCCTCGGCACAGGCTACCCTATCGCGCAGATGAAAGGGCGCGTGGCCCTGGTGGGCGGCGGACTGGGCATTCCCCCACTCTGCCAGACCGCCAAGGAACTCACCGCGCACGGCGTGCAGACTGATGTCTATCTGGGATACCGCGACGTGCTGTCTGCCGTGGAGGAGTTCGAACCCCATAGCGCCAACATCTTCGTCTCCACCGAAAAGGGCGACGAGGGCTATCGCGGTTTCATCACCGACCTGCTCAAGCCGGAGCAGTACGACGCCGTCTTCACCTGCGGTCCGGAGGTGATGATGCGCAAGGTGGCCGCGATGTGTGCCGCACAGCACGTGCCCTGCTGGTGCTCGATGGAGCATCGGATGGCCTGCGGCATCGGAGCCTGCCTCGGCTGCAGCATCCGCACCGCCGACGGGATGAAACGGGTTTGCAAGGACGGCCCTGTATTCCCCGCCAACATCCTTTTCCAAGAAAACCAATAACCAAAATCACAACTGCCAAAACACCGAATACAATGAATCTATCCACCACTATCAACGGCGTACTTTTCAAGAACCCCGTCGTCGCTGCCTCCGGCACATTCGGCTTCGGGGAAGAGTACAACGAACTATATGACGTCAGCTGCCTGGGCGGCATCAGTTCCAAGGGGCTGACCTGGATTCCCAAGGACGGGAACGAAGGCATCCGTGTCTATGAGACCGCCTCTGGAATGATGAACAGCGTGGGGCTGCAAAACCCCGGCGTGCGCGCGTTCGTGGAGGAGGGCGCCGCCAAGATGCGCCGTTTCAACACCGTGCTTATCGCCAATATGGGCGGCAGCTGCATCGACGACTACGTGGCCGGTGCGGAGCTGCTCTCGGGCGCGGACATCGATATGCTGGAGTTGAACATCTCCTGCCCCAACGTCAAGAGCGGCGGTATGGCCTTCGGCCTGAAGGCCGATGTGGCCCGCGAAGTGGTGGCCGCCGTACGGGCGGTCTGCACCAAGCCCTTGATTGTCAAGCTCTCCCCTAACGCCGAGAACATCGTCGAGATGGCTCTCGCCTGCGAGGCCGCCGGCGCCGACTCCCTGTCGCTCGTCAACACCTTCCAGGCCCTTGCCATCGACATCCACCAGCGTCGTCCCGTGTTCCGCAACACCTACGCCGGACTTTCGGGCGCGGCCATCAAGCCCATCGCCCTGCGGATGGTGCATTCCGTCTGCAAGCAGGTGAAGGTGCCCGTTTTCGGCATCGGCGGCATCACCACTGCCGAGGATGTCCTCGAGTTCATTATGGCCGGCGCCACCGCCGTGCAAGTGGGCACCGCCAACTTCAGCGACCCGCTCGCCGGGCAGCGCATCGTGCGCGACCTGGAGGCCCTGTGCGACAAGGAGGGTATCTCCTCCTGGGACGAGATCCGCGGTTGTATATAATATAATATTGTAAAAAGACCTGATATGAAAACGATATCCTTAGAATCCAAAATCATCGTTTACGAAAGTCGTGACGAAATCCCTTCCGACATCCTCCGGCTGATCGGAGAAGCCGAGGAGGCCGCCAAGCGCGCCTACGCCGCCTACTCCCAATTCCAAGTGGGGGCCGCCATCCTGATGAACAACGGCAAGGTCGTCACAGGCAGCAACCAGGAGAACGCTGTCTATCCCTGCGGGCTTTGCGCTGAGCGCACCGCTGCGTTCGCCGCTTCGGCGCTCTATCCCGAGGTGCCATTCTCCCGCATCGCTGTCACGGCCATCAACCCCGTTACCCCGCTTAAGATACCCGTGTCGCCCTGCGGGAGCTGCCGCCAGGTGCTCTACGAGTACGAGCAGAAGTTTGGCCAGCCCATAGAAGTGATCCTCTCCGGACAAGAGGGGCCCGTCTATCATCTGCGCTGCGTAGCCGACCTGCTGCCCTACACTTTCCACGCCGGATTCCTGCCCTGATGAGAGGCATTTTTTCATTTTGTTCATAACTTTAAAGGATTGCTATCGGATAGCAATCTTTTTTTTTGAATATTTGCAGCGCATTAAACGCTCAAACCCTTCACCTTTTAATTTATGGATAACAAGCCCGTTACAGAGAATCGGCAGACAAAGAATCTGTCTTATAACCGCATCGAGAACGTTTTGGGAACTGCCGGCAAGGTCACCCCGCAGGCGGTCGAGTTCGAGGAGGCCGTCCTGGGTGCAATGATGATTGACGACGACAATGTCAGCGCCATCCTCGACTTCCTGCAGCCGCAGATGTTCTATGTGGCCGCCCACCAGCACATCTTCAACGCCATCAAGAAACTCTTCGCGATGTCGCAGCCCGTTGACTTGCTCACGGTGACCAACCAACTGCGCAAGGACAAGCTGCTGGACGTGGTGGGCGGAGCCTCCTACCTGTCGGGGCTCACCAGCCGCATCACCTCCGCCGCCAACATCGAATACCACGCCCGCATCGTGATGGAGAAGTTCGTCGTACGCGAACTCATCCATAACTGCAATGACATCATCACCGACGCCTACGACGAGTCGAACGACGTGCTGGACCTGCTGGACAAGGCGGAGAGCAAAGTCTTCAACATCATCGAGAGCAACTTCAAACGCGACAGCAAGGAACTGTACCACGTGGTCAATTCCACCCTCAACGACCTCTCCGAAATGCGCCAAAATGCGGACAAGCTGCAAGGCGTTCCCTCGGGCATCCGCGCCATCGACGAAAAGACGGGCGGGTTCCAGAAGTCCGACCTCATCATTATGGCTGGTCGTCCCGGTATGGGCAAGACCTCCTTCGTGCTCTCCATCGCCCGCAACGCGGCCCTTGACTACGACAAGCCTGTGGCCTTCTTCTCTCTGGAGATGTCCGCTTCCCAGCTGGTGCAACGACTCTTCTCAATGGAGTCCGGCATTCCCACGGAACATATCGTCAAAGGGCAGCTCAATGACCAGGAATGGACCAAACTGATGGATAGCATAGGCCCTCTGCAAAGTGCCAACCTGATCATTGACGACACCCCGGCGCTTTCGGTCTTCGACCTCCGTGCCAAGTGCCGCCGTCTCCAGAAAAAGCACAACATCCAGATGGTCATCATCGACTACCTGCAGCTGATGCAGGCCGGCAGCGACAACAACGGCAAGGGGGGCAACCGTGAGCAGGAGATCAGTTACATCTCCCGGTCACTGAAAGCCCTGGCCAAGGAACTGAACATACCCGTCATCGCATTGGCCCAGTTGAGCCGTGCCGTGGAAGCCCGTGGCGGCTCCAGACGTCCGATGCTCTCCGACCTCCGTGAATCCGGGTCCATCGAGCAGGACGCCGACCTCGTGCTCTTCATCTACCGCCCGGAATACTACAAAATGGACACCTTCGACGATAACGAACAGACCCCTTCCAAAGGTCTGGCCGAGATTATGTTCGAGAAAAACCGTCACGGCAGCACCGGCAACGTGCGCGTGCGTTTCGAAAGCCAATACACCAAATTCTCCGACGTTACGACAGGATACTACTCCGGCACCGAGACCTCTTTCAGCGACGAAGGCGAGGCCCCATCCTCACAGAACGTCATCCAGCCGAACCAGAGTTTCAGTATGTATGAATCCAGTATGAACGATGAGTCCGCGCCCACACCTCCCGATTACAACGAAGATATGCCTTTTTAAGCCGCTATGAAAAAACTATCAATGGATGAGCTGAACCGCCTCACGCCCGAGCAGTTCAAGTCTCAGAAAAAGAACCCCATCGTGGTGGTACTGGACAATATCCGCAGTATGAACAATGTGGGCTCCATCTTCCGGACCTGCGATGCTTTTAACATCGAGAAACTGCACCTCTGCGGCATCACAGCCTGCCCACCCCACAAGGAAATCACCAAGACCGCCCTCGGCGCCACCGAGAGCGTCGATTGGGAATACACTGAAGATGTGGAACAACTGGTGCGCTGCCTCAAGGACGAGGGCTATGCCATCCTCATCGTGGAGCAGGTGGACCAATCCCAAAAGCTGGACCAGTTCTCTTTCAAGCCATACGGGAAGGTAGCCCTGATTGTGGGCAATGAAGTCTTCGGCGTGGACGACCGCCTTCTGCCGCTCTGCGACGCGGCCATCGAAATCCCCCAGTTCGGCACCAAACACTCCCTCAACGTCACCATCGCCGCCGGCATCGTCATCTGGGAAGCGGCTAAAGAGTTGGGAGTTGAGAGTTGAAAGTTGAGACGTGAGACTATAGACTTTAGACTTTCCTTGAGCAGCCCCGTAGGGGCAAGAGCTTGGTAGGTCCGCACAAGCGACGAAGTCGCGCAGTGCGGTGCCGTGACGAGGAGCCTTTCCTTGAGCAGTCCCGAAGGGACAAAATCCTAGTAACCCCGCACAAGCGAAGCGCAGTGCGGAGCCGTGAGGAGGTGCCTGAGATGCCTTGACGAGGAGCCCCGCAAATCGCAAATCGCAAATCGCTAAAACGCGTACCCGATAGCAAATTTCAGTCCCTGCGAGAAGCGGACCTGACGCGGACCTGAAAACCACTCCTTGTTAATCCAGCGACCGCCAAACGAGGTGCGCGTCGGGTCGTAAAGCGGCAGCGCGTAATCCACCCGGATAACCAGAAAATCGAAATCCAGTCGCAACCCTATCCCGGCGTCCAGAGCCAGTTCCTTGTAGAAGCGGTTGAACTTGAATTCAGCGCCCGGCATATCCCCGTGGTTGCGGGCCAGCCAAATGTTGCCCCAGTCGGCGAAGATGCCATACTTGAACGACCGGTAAAGCGTGCCCCGATACTCCATATTGAGCTCTATCTTGATATCTCCGGTGAAAAGACTGTCCTTGCCGTGCTCGTAGCTGCCCGGTCCCAAGCCACGGTAGCTCCAGGCACGCATACTGTTGCTCGTCCCCAGATAAAAACCACGCTCGTACGGCACATACGACTCCTTGTCCAGCGGGATGATGGCCCCCGCGTTCATACGCATCGCGATGGTGTTGTTGTTGTTGATCTTATAGGTGTAATTCCACGTATATTCCAACTTCTCGAACGTGGTGTAATTGTAACCCTCATCGTCCAGCGAATTCCGACTCAGCACCCAACGCTCCCCCGGACTGAAAAGGGCATTCAACCCCTTCAGGAAAAGTCCAGAAGACTCGAAATTCACCGACATACGCATATTGTGCTTGCGCTGTTCAAATGAAAATGGCACCAGAAAGTCGAAATTATACTTCAACGAAAGCATAATGAACTTCCCGAACTTGTTCTGGTAGGTCTCCGAATAGTCTTCAAAATTGAGGATGTTGGTATATAGACGGTTGTTATTGTTGATGGTACTGATATCAATGGGACTCAGGCTATGGTTGATATAATAATTTTTGCTCCAATTATAGGTAATACCTGTATTGTAAATGAGGCGGCGGTAGAGTCCCGAATAGTTCACGCCAAAACGGAGCGCCGTGTTATGCTTGAGATACCTATGGTTGCGATAATTTCCAAAAAAGAGGATTTTCGGAAAAGTAAGCGAGACGTTTATACCAAACTCCGGATAAGTAAACGTTCTCTCTCTGCTGAAAAGGTTGGACAATGAGTAATAGAAGTAGCCGCCCGACAGGTTGACGCTCAGATGCTCGCCGCCCTTGAAGAGATTCCGGTTGGTATAGCTGAAAGAAAGCGATGACTTGTCGTTGCGCAAGTCTATCTGGCCACCGATGCTATGCACTTTCTTGCGGGTCAGCTTGTAGATGGCATCAAGATAACCCACCTTATGGAGGGTGTCCAGCAGACTGTCAGCCTCAACATAGGAGATGTTGATATAGGAGAAATTATCCAACTGGTTCAACGACTGGCTGCTTTGTCGCTTTGCCGACTGGGTGTACACATCTCCCGTATGGGTGTATATGGCATCGGCAATTGTCCGGTACTGGAAATCGCGAATAGGCTCCTGGAGGTCGTCGTAATGTGGTGTGACAAAGCGGTAGGTGGTGGAATCGCTCTTGTCCTTGAAATCTCTGTAGAGCATCGTGTCTAGCACCTGGTCGGCAGGCGCGTTGGCATTAAAATTTGTCTGTACATACACATTGTTGAAGTGATACTTATACAGATATCGGGAGGCGTTTTCCCCTTTAGGGATACGCATCAGGATGGTCAGGGAGACGCTGTGCGGGTCGGGCTGCGTGGAATCCGCAGGCTGGTCATAGGTCACCTCCCCCCGGATGATGGATTTCTCTACATAATAATACCCCTCGTCGCGCAAAAGGTTGATGATACGAGTAAACTCTTCCGTAATAAGGGCCTCGTTGTATTGCATCCCCTCGTGGAGCACCGATTCCTGCTTATGGATGACCACAATACGCCTGTATTCGGGAATGTCAATGTCATATTGTATCCTGCTGATGGTATAGGGAGCGTGGGCTGTTATGGCATAGTTCACCTTCACTTTCTTGTGGTTAGTACGGCGATGAACGACATCAAATCCGGCCTCTGCATCGAAATAGCCCAGTTGGTTCATCACGGTTGTCAACTGTCGCAATGAACTCTCTATCTCCGTGGAGTCCAGCAACACGGGAGGTTCACCCATCCGGTTGCGCAACATACGACGGAACTTTGAGTCCTTCAACTGCCCGTTCTTGTCAAACGTGGGTTGCCCCATACTGTACGCCATCGTGCGGATGTTGAAAATATCCATGAACTTCTTGTTGGTGATGGGACGCACGTATGACTTGAGATTGTCGAAGTCGGGATTTCGTTCATCCTTCACCTCCACATTATTCTTCACCAGCATATACTCCCCCTCCGCAAGCGGCTTGGTGGAACTGCAGGCCGCGCACATCAGCACGACGAGACCGAGCAGAAGGAACAGATGCTTGCGGTTCATATTCAGTATTTGCTTTGGGCAGAATAGAACAAATAGAGGCTGCAGAGCAACAGGAAGGAGGTGAATACCGTATTACACACTATCACCAGCAATGTGTGTCCGAAGTTCGCAAAAGAACTGGTTTCCACCATAATCACCAGCACCTGGTGAAGCAATGACAACAAAATGACATAGAAGAAAATCCACTTGGTGTCCTTGACTGCCGGCACAGGACGTATGATGCCCTCGGTGCTTTTGCCAGAATCAAGTCTTTTGACAAGATAGGGCCTGACAAACATCACTACCAGACAGGCCAGTGCATTCACACCGAGAGTGTGGGTGAACATATCCACCACAAAACCCGTGAAGAAACCGATAAAGTACTGTGCGGAAAGCGGCAACTCAAGCGGCAACAGCAACAGAGCCAAAAGATAGAGGGCGGGGGTGGCAAAGCCGAACAGGTTGATGTGGTTGCATACAAATACTTGCAGCACGATCAACAGAAGGAAACGCAATATGTTGGAAATGACGTTGTTCACTGTATTATTATCCTATTCGGTCTTGAATCCCGCTTTCAAGGAATCAAGTTCGGTTTTGTATTGGTTTTCGATCAAATATACCAAGCCAAGCCGACTGAAGTCGGTGGCAAGTTTAAGCTTGATGGTGAGGAAACTGGCGTTTTTGCCAACCTGCACCTCCTTGACGGTCCCGATAAGCAATCCCTTTGGGAAAATATTGGAATAGCCGCTGGTAAGCACGGAATCGCCGATATTGATTTCCAGATGCTGGGGGATGTTGTCAAGATAGGCCACCCGAGGGTCTGTGCCTTCCCAGACGACCGTGCCCACCTGGTTGATGGGCGACACCAGCGCGCTGATGCGCGAGTCGGGGTGCAGAATCGGTATGACCGCAGAGAAGTGGTCGGACACATCACTCACCACCCCGACAACACCCGACGGCGACGTAACGGCCATATCCTTGCAGATACCGTCCTTGCTACCCTTGTCAACGACAATGTAGTTGTACGCCTGATCGGTGGTCTTGAAGATGACGTGCGCGAAAGTGTAGTCGTAAAGACGCATCCGCTGCCGGTGCAGCGAGTCAGTCTCGCTCATCCGCGTGAGTGTCGTGTCCTCCTTGACGATGAACATATTGTCGTGCTCGCGCATCAAGGCTATGTTCTGTTGCACCAGGTCCTCGTTCTCCTTACCGAGACTGAAGGTGTGCACCATTTCCGACCAGCTCTTCTGGACCGGCCCTGTGATGGCTTGGCTGACGCGTGCGAACTTGTAATGGCTGTACGACATCGACTTCCCCATCATCAGCAGGCACAAGACCAGAAGAACTGCGAACAGGAAATAATGGAAATTGTTCTTCAGAAACTCGATCAGGTTGTTCATAGGAACAATTCAGGAAGATTACAATTTTTCGGCGAACTCCTTGCCGGCGCGGAGGCAGGCGATGTTGGTGTTGACCACATCGTCACCCTTGCGGGCGAAGGTCTCGCGCACGGCTGCCTCAATCTCTTCAAAAGGAATGCCGAGATAAGGGGAAGCGGCACCGAGAATCACCATATTGGCGGAACGGGCAGAACCGAGGTCCTTGGCAATCTGGTCGGCGTTGATGACAACCTTGTTCTTGAGCTTGCCCAGCTCCTCAGAGAGCTTGTCCGTGTCCGGATAGTTGGGGATGTTGATGAACGGCTGGTCGTTGGTGATGAGCCATCCCGTCTCGGGATTGAGCCACGGCAAATAGCGCAGCGACTCCATAGGCTCCACAGAGATGATCATATCGGCCTTGCCCATCGGGATAAGGTCGGAAGCGATCTCCTGGTCGGAAAGGCGGAAATGCGACTGCACGTCGCCACCGCGCTGGCTCATACCGTGAACCTCGGCCTGTTTCATATACATTCCTCTTTTGACGGCTGCGTAGCCGACAATGGTGGCGATGGACAAAATGCCCTGACCGCCTACACCTGCTAATATGATGTCTATTTTCATTTTATTTCTTGAGTTATTGGTTAAAAATAATCCTTTAGGATATTACCCATTGGGAGTTGACCAAAGTCTTAAGTCTAAAGTCTCAAGTCCAAGGTCAAGAACCCAACATCCTACTTCTTCGCGGCCTGTTGTTTCTTCATACGACGGCTGAGGGTCTGGATGCACTCGCGGGTCGGGATGATGACAGAGACGCCTTCGTACTCGAGTTCCTTCTTGATGAGGGCAACGTTCTCAGCGTGATGAGGCTTCAGCGGGGTGATGCGGTGGATGTGTTCCTCCTTGACGCCGAGGCCCTTGCAGATCTCGCCGAGCACGCCGAGAGCGTGGGAATCCTGGCCACCGGTCATACCCGTGGTGCTGTTGTCGAGAATCATCACCGTGACCGGCGTGTTCTCGTAGATGCAGTCGAGCAGGGAGGTCATACCGCTGTGGGTGAAGGTGGAGTCGCCAATGACGGCCATTACCGGGCGGAGGCCAGCGTCAGCGGCACCTTTCGCCATCGTGATGGATGCGCCCATATCGACGGTGGTGTAGATAGCCTTGTAGGGAGGCAGCGCGCCGAGGGTGTAGCAACCGATGTCGGCAAACACCTTGCCTGCGCCGTATTCGGCCATAGCCTCGTTGATGGCGAGGTAGGAGTCGATGTGCGGGCAACCCACGCAAAGGGCGGGCGGACGGGGAACCACCAGTTCCGGGACGGGAGCACCGTAAGTGTCGGGCAGGCCGAGGGCCTTGGCCACGAGGTTCGGGTTGAGCTCGCCATCACGCGGCAGCGCGCCGGAGAGACGGCCGATGATGTTGCCGGTGCGGTTCAGCAGACCACGCACCTGCTCCTCGATGAAGGGATAACCCTCTTCGGCCACCAATACGGTCTCGCACTCGTCCACCATCTTGGCCACGAGCTTGGAAGGAATCGGGTATTGGGCGATCTTCAGCACCGGATAGGGGCACTTATGATCTTCAAAATTCTCCATCAGGTAGTTATAGGCAATACCGGAGGCGATGATACCGAACTTCTTGTCGGCACCGTCGATATACTTGTTGAACGGAGAGTTCACAGACTCCTCCTCGAAGGCGTCCTGCTTGCCGAGCAGCGTGCGGTAATGCACACGGGCGTTGGCGGGCAGAAGGATAAACTGTTTCGGGTTCTCCTCGATGTGCAGCGGGTTCTGCGGACGGGCCTCACGGCGTTCCACACCGGCACGGGAGTGCGACAGGCGCGTGGTGAGACGAATCAGCACGGGCGTGCGGTATTTCTCCGAATAGTCGAAGGCGGCATACGTGATGTCGTAGGCCTCCTGCTGATTGGAGGGCTCAAAAGAAGGAATGAGCGCGAACTTGGCATAGTAGCGGGAGTCCTGCTCGTCCTGCGAAGAGTGCATCGAGGGGTCGTCGGCCACCACCACCACCAGACCGCCGTTGGCGCCGGTGATGGAAGAGTTCATAAAGGGGTCGGCGGCCACGTTCAGACCCACGTGCTTCATACAGACCATCGCACGCTTGCCGGCGTATGACATACCGATGGCAGACTCCATAGCGGTCTTCTCATTGCCAGCCCAGATGCTGTGCACCTGGCCTTCCTTGCCTTGTTTAGAGTTTTGGATGAATTCCGTGATTTCGGTGGAGGGAGTGCCCGGATAGGCGTACACTCCAGACAAGCCGGCGTCCAATGCAGCCTGGGCAACGGCTTCGTCTCCTAAGAATAATGTTTTAGACATAAAGAATTATTTTTATTTAATCTATTGATTAGTAATTATTTATAAAATTTTCAACACACAATAAGCACCCTCTGGAGACCCGCTCCCGAGGGGTTTTGAATTTGTCTGCAAAAATAATAAAAATATTGTATGGATGGGTGCCTCTTATTTTAGTTTTCCCAACCGGTGTTTATGCCAAAATTACTGCCAAAATGTCAGCAACGGCAGACGAATTATTTTTGGCACAATTATTGTTATATAGGCACGTCGGCCTTGGTTGGCCGAGAAGTAATTAGCAATTAATAACAATTAAAATAAAAACAACTATGGGAAAAATCATTGGAATAGACTTAGGAACCACTAACTCCTGCGTTGCCGTGATGGAAGGCAACGAGCCGGTCGTCATACCGAACAGCGAAGGCCGGAGAACCACTCCATCCATCGTTGCCTTTGTGGGCAACAACGAGCGCAAGGTGGGCGACCCCGCCAAGCGTCAGGCCATCACCAACCCCACCAAGACCATCTTCTCCATCAAGCGCTTTATGGGCGAGACTTATGACAGAGTGATCAAGGAGGTGGAGCGCGTGCCCTACACCGTGGAACGTGCCTCCAACAATATGCCCAAGGTGAAGATCGACGACCGCAGCTATACGGCCCAGGAAATCTCCGCTATGATTCTGCAAAAGATGAAAAAGACGGCCGAGGACTACCTCGGACAGGAGGTGACGGAAGCCGTCATCACCGTGCCCGCCTACTTCAGCGACTCGCAGCGCCAGGCCACCAAGGAGGCCGGTGAGATCGCCGGACTGAATGTCAGACGTATCATCAACGAGCCCACCGCAGCCGCTCTGGCCTACGGCCTTGACAAGAAGAAGGCTGACTCCAAGGTTGCTGTGTTCGACCTCGGCGGCGGCACCTTCGATATCTCCATCCTCGAGTTGGGCGACGGCGTCTTCGAGGTGAAATCCACCAACGGTGACACCCACCTTGGCGGTGACGACTTCGACCACAAGATCATCGACTGGCTGGCCGAGGAGTTTATGAAAGACTACAACGTGGACTTGCGCAAGGACGCTATGGCCCTGCAGCGTCTGAAAGAGGCTGCCGAGAAGGCCAAGATCGAGCTCTCCAGTTCCAACTCCACGGAAATCAACCTGCCGTACATTATGCCGATTGACGGTGTGCCTCAACACTTGGTGCGCACCCTCACCCGCGCCCAGTTCGAGCAATTGTGCGACGACCTGATCCGCGCCACCATCGAGCCCTGCAAGAAGGCCCTTTCCGACGCCGGCTACACTACCGCCGACATCGATGAGGTCATCCTCGTGGGTGGCTCCACCCGTATCCCTGCCATCCAGGAAATCGTCGAGAAGTTCTTCGGCAAGACCCCGTCCAAGGGCGTCAACCCTGACGAAGTGGTCGCCATTGGCGCCTGCATCCAGGGCGGCGTGCTCACCGGCGAGGTCAAGGACATCCTCCTGCTGGATGTCACCCCGCTGTCACTGGGGCTGGAGACCCTCGGCGGCGTGATGACCAAGCTCATCGAGAGCAACACCACCATCCCGACCAAGAAGACGGAGACCTTCACCACGGCTGTCGATAACCAGACCTCTGTGGAGATCCACGTGCTGCAGGGCGAGCGCCCGATGGCCGCTCAGAACAAGAGCATCGGACGTTTCCACCTCGACGGCATCCCCGCCGCAATGAGAGGCGTGCCACAAATCGAGGTCACCTTCGACATCGACTCCAACGGTATCCTCAACGTCACCGCCAAGGACAAAGCCTCCGGCAAGGAGCAGAAGATCCGCATCGAGGCCTCTTCCGGTCTGAGCGACGACGAGATCAAGAGAATGAAGGCCGAGGCCGAGGCTAACGCCGACGCTGACAAGAAGGCCAAGGAGGAGATTGACAAGCTGAACGCCGCCGACAGTCTGGTGTTCCAGACCGAGAAGCAGCTCAAGGAGTTCGGCGACAAGGTGCCTGCTGACGACCGCGCCAAGATCGAGGCCGCTGCCGCCAAGCTGAAGAGCGCCCACGACAGCAAGGACTTCGCCGCCATCGACGCTGCCACCGCCGAGTTGCAAGGTGCTTGGCAGGCCGCTTCCGCCAAGATGTACCAGCAGGGCGGCGCCCAACAGCCCGGTGCCGACTTCAACGGCGGCTTCAACCAGCAGGCTGGTCAACAAGGCCCGCAGGGTGGTGCCAATAACGACAACAACGATGGAGAGGTGCAAGACGTTGATTTTGAAGAAGTTAAATAATTATCCCTCCTAGAGACGTGGCACGCCGCGTCTCTACCCTATCCCCAAAAAACGGGTGCTGAAACCAATCGGCACCCGTTTTTTTTTATATTCGAAAAAAGGTTGAGTTGTTCAATGGGCTGCCATAAGCCGACTTTCCTGTCATTCCAATGAAAGTCACTCCCCTATCAACTTCTCCAGCACCGCATCCCAATTCGGGTACTTCGCGGAGCCGAAATGGATCAGCTCGCCCGTGAACTTGCCAGCGCCGTTTCTTTCATTATTGTCGTCGATGAGGTAGTCGCCGTGGCAGAGGTCTTTGTGGTGCGTTAGTATGAGGCGCTTGTAAAAGACATCGTCCTTTTCGCCACCGAAGTGGTCCTTCACCCATTGGAGTTTGTCGTTGCAGGCCGTGGGGTTCTTCCACGGGGCGGTGGAGAGAATATACACATCGTACTTCTCCGCCAGTTTGTGCACGGCCTCGATGGCGCCCTTCATAGGCTCCATCTTGGCGAAGATTCCGGGCACATCGTCGTAATGCGCCTTGTGCTTGGTGCCGTCAGGGCCGTAATACTCGCCATATTCTTGTTTTTCCGCCTCGCTCAGCTTGTTGATACCGGACTGGAAATCGACGAGCACGTCGTCCATATCGAAAAAGAGGATTTTTTTCATTGCGCTTGTTGTTGGTTTTACGCGGCAAAGATACATAAAATGAAGAAAGAAAAAAAATTGCGGATTGCAAGTTATTTTGGTTCTTTTTCAAAAAATTCCGTATATTTGCAAAAAAACCAACCTTTTATGAAACTCCACGAAATGATCCGGGAGCTCTTTTCCGAGTATTACAGCATTGAACAGTACCCCGGCACCGAAACCGTCTGCATCCGCAAGACGAAGGATGAATGGGGCATCTTGGGCAATTTCGCCCAGACACCCATCGTGGTCAATGGTGTCACCTTCGACTGCACCGAACGGCTCTTCCACATCCTGAAACTTCGTTCAGATAACACGGAGGGCTACCGCGACATTATGTCGCAACACGGCGGAATGGGGCTCAAAATGCACATAAAACACCTGTACAGAGCCCATCCCGAATGGTTTCACGACCATTGGCCCAGTATGGTGGTGGATGCGATGAAATTCTGTCTCGCACTGAAGTATGAACAGAGCGAGGCCTTCCGTAAGGAGCTGGAGCGCAGCCGGGGCAAATTCATCGTCGAGGACGAGACTGCCCGCAAGAGGGGCCGCGATGCCGACAGCTGGGGCGTGGTGCTGCGCGGCGACGAATATGTGGGGCCCAACCTTTTAGGTCGCCTGTTGATGGAACTGCGTGACAACGGCAAACTGGAATACTCTTTGCCCGAAGACACATTATCATTCATTGAATCATTCAAGTTAATCCATAAATTATGACTACTTTTTATCACGGTTCGCCCGAGTTGTTCGACCAGTTCGACCTCAGCAAAGCCGGTGACGGCACCGGTATCAAATTCGGTTTTGGCGTCTATCTCACCGAGTCGGAAGCCAGCGCAGTGCACTATTCGCAACCCCGTCACCAACCCTTGGCCAAGAGCCATTATCTTTACACGGTGGAGATTCCAGGCCTGACCGATGACAACCACATTGTGTCGGCGAAACCAGTGCCCGCATCCATCGTGCAACGTGTCGAGGCCAAGCTGGGCAAACCGATCCCGCAGGAGAAAACCTTGCAAGGCAAGGAGTTCCGCAAATGGCTCGGCTTGACGCTGACGGGAGGCCAAACGGTGGATGTGGAGTCGGAGAGGGCCGCGGCGGAGTTTCTGGACGGCATCGGCGTCTTCTGCAACGTGTGGCCCCAGGCGCAGTCGAAGCCTGACGGACTGAAAAACTGCGCCGTTTTCAACGCCGCCAACGTGCGCATCGTCAAGAGAGAGCGCATTGAGGTGGAACTAAAGGGAAAGAAGTATGTGTTAGTGGAGAACAGCAAACAAATCGTATTGGAATTATGACAACAAACAAACGAGTGCTCGGAACGGGAAATTTCGCCCTGGACATCATCTATCAACGAAGGTACCCAGAGGGATTCGACACGGCCAAGAAGCGCAACCCTTTTGTGGACGAGCTCATTCTGGAAGAGGTCGGCAACACCTGCGGCAATGTGATGTGCATATTGCCTTGTCTGGGCGTGGAAACCTACCCTATTGGGCATTTCGACGAGTCGGCACAGGGTCTGAAGATGACCGCCGACCTGCAACGCTATGGCGCCGACACACGTTTCGTGAAGAACAGTCCGGCTGGCGGCACCACCCTGATGACCTGCATCCACAAGCTTGACCCAAACGGCCGGCATATTATGAGCCACCAGGCCACCGCCCCGAACAGCCGCTTCCCGAAGCGCAAGCAACTCCGCAAGGATGAGGTGCCCGGCTTCCTTTCCAAGCTCGATTTCAATCCCGATGTCTATTTTTTTGATGTGCCGGATGCCGGTCCGCGCGAGTTGGCTAATGCCCTGAAAGAGCAAGGCGTGCTGACCTATTATGAACCCGAAGGTGACAAGGAGACGAACAAGTTCCTCAAGTGTGTCAAGGTGAGCGATATAGTCAAGTTCTCGGGAGCCAACATCACAGATGTTGCATTTGTGGCCGACTTCCCCGACAAGCTTTTCATCCGTACTATGGGCGAAAACGGGATGGAATTCAACCTCTGCGGGCAGGGTTGGAAGAAGATCGCCCCGGTGCCCAACCCTGACGTGGTGGACTGGGAAGGGGCCGGCGACTGGACCACCTCGGTTTTCATTGCCGAGCTCTGCAAATCGGGCAAACGCTCCATTGCAGACCTCACGGAAGCGGATGTTCGCGCTTTCTTGAACACGGCCGCCGCTATCGCCTCCCGCAGCGTGGGCTTTATGGGAAGCAAAGGGATGATAGAGGGGAATGCATCAGTAATATTCCCCAAAAAAGCGTAGTGTTGCCGCGTGAAAAAAACAAAAAAACAAGTAGAATGGCTGAAAAGTCGGCTTATGGCAGCCGGATGGAACAACTTGAGAGGTGCTGGGAAAAATAGACATCATTTGTTGTTTGGCACGGTTTTTGTTATAGAAGAAACAAACAATCTATTTTCAACAAACCACCAATATCGCAACTTATGGATAAACAAACATCAACAGACCTTCTGAAGACATTCTCTTCCATCCTTGACAAGATTGGCCTTTCTGAAGGCACCTTCACCGACCGAAAGGGCACGGAGTACCACTATTACACTGGGGTGATTACGCCTAAGGACGACACTATTTTCGTGTTCGGTTCCAACCCCGAGGGCCGACACGGCCGGGGCGAGAAGGCTGGTTCATCGGGCGTCGCTGTGCGGGAGTTCGGTGCCAAAAAGGGTGTCGGCGAGGGACTGCAGGGCCATTCCTACGCCATACCGACCAAGGACTTGCGGGTGATGAGAAACAACGGGTACAAGAGCATCTCCCCCGAGCAGATTACCGAGAGCATCCGGGAGATGTACGAGGTAGCCCGCCAGATGCCCGACAAGAAGTTCAAGGTCGCCTACAGCAATGGTGCCGACAAGATTACACGATGCGGCTACACAGGTCTGGAGCTGGTGAAGATGTTCCTAGCACATCCCGTGCCCGACAACGTGTACTTCTCCCACGCCTGGCGCAGAATTATCGAGGAATTGTAGGAGATTCCACACCTGCCGATTCGTAGTTACAACTTCCCGACCAGCTCCAGATAGACCTCCTCGAGACTGAGTCCGGCGAACTCCGGTTTCAGCTTACCCGCCCACATCCATCTGCCGCCCTTGAATGCCAGTTCCGGGGAATCTGGACGTGGGCGGTAGAGGTAGAGTTGGTTGCAGGCCGCGTCCCACACCAAAGCGGGCTCGTCCAGGTAGCGGCTGTAGAGTTGGGATGCGACAGTGGCGCAGCTTGAATCGAGCATCAGAACACCATTGGGATACTTGGCATATCGATCCACTCCCCATATGGCGGGAATGGGATCCGAATAACCCTCTTCGTTCCTCACGGGAGTCTTAAAGGCCGGTTCCAGCCGTTCATCCGACAGGGCCGCCGGAAGTTCGGGCGCCGGCTGGGTCATCTTGTTTAGAATCTCATTTTTGAGTTCGTCGGAGATTGTAGCCATAGGATATGGTAATTAATTGTTTTTTCAGATATTTAATTACCTATGATCAATCCCAATCATCATATTGAATTAACGAAACTGATTTCCACACTTTGAGCAACAGAGGTGACAGGAATTCCTGTTTTTGTGGTTTTCGATTTGGGATAGAGAAGCTCGCCCAATTTACTTTCATATTCTGCGGGGATGAGCTTGAACCTCTGAATCATCTCATTTCTTGAAACGGTACGTGATCCTCGATTTCCACCTCCACCGGTAGTGCCGAAATCGGTCACACGATGCACTTTCACATACTCAACCCCATGTTCGTCGGAACTATACACTGCAACAAATTGATTTGTGTTGACCAAAAAGATGTTCATTGGTTTTTCATTCGGATTAAAGCCGGGCCTTTTCATCAGTTGTTTCAGATTGGCTCCCCTTTTGAAATCTTTGAACTTGACTTCGTTAATAGTTCCGGACCCATAGCAAAACACCAGCAAACCGTCTTCGTATGCCTTTCTCACCGGCAGGGAGAAAAAGACATCCTGTTCGTTGGAAGCATCACGTACACGTTTCCACTTTCCGTCATTGTACCAGACCACATAATATTCCACTTCACTGGGATCAACTGCCTGTTTTGGCGCGGCTACGGCAGCACGGTGGGCATTATTCACAATCTTTATCACTTCAGCCAATTTTTCCGGAGTAAGGGTCGCACTGCTAAGGCCTTCTGGATCCAAAACATCCTTTATTGAAATCTGCATCCTCTCATAGACAAAATTGGTTATTTCGTCTTTTTCCAGCAAGGTGATCCTATTGCCCGTCCTCTGAAACAGCAGATTGTTCTTGACCCAAATAGGACGTTTGGCTTTTTTCGCTTTAATGTGACAATATTGAATGCCTTGTTCTTCGGGAAACTCAAATTCCACCAATTGTTGCGCCACACCTTGCGAGAAACGTTCCAACGCATGACGAATTTTCAACTGATATTTGTCCACGTTGGGCTCATATTGTCCATTGTACTCATCTTCTTCGCCTTCGTTAAGGTATTTCAAATCTTCTTGTATCCCAATCAACTTGCGTGTTTTGTCGTGAATTCCAATATACAAATCACCTCCTTCAGCATTCATAAAGGCGACCAATGTCTTCACAATCACAAACAATTGATAGTCAATGTCCGGTTCTTCCACTCTAGCACTGAAGACTATCGAAGTCTTATACTCTAACGTCGTGCTTTCTTCCCCGAAATCCAGTACGGGACGGTGACCATTAAATGGTGTTGAGGGTCCAGATTCATTAAAATCAGCGACAGGAGAATTTGTCTTTCCTTTTATCGTGTCTTTTGAACGCTTTGGTTCTTTGATTATAAGATAGTCGCCATTCTCTGCTACCCCTTCAACCCTCAAAGTACATTCATCGCCTATATTGTAATGCTGTTCCTTGAAATAAAGACGATGCACACAATACTCGTCCTCCACCACATAATATTCAGCCTTGTTCGGGGAGCATATATCCTGTTTGATATCGGTCACCTTGAACGGGTATTCCTTTCCAAACTCATAGATTTTCTCAAAAATGGGAGCCACGTACTGTTTCAGCTTAGGACGTTCTAAGGCATCAATGTCTTTAACAACGGCTGTTATCTTTTCGGGCAACTCCTCATATTGGAATTTAAGAATATTATACACTCGATAAGTGTCGCATTTGTCATCACACAAAGCGATATAATCGTTCCCCGTTCTGGTGTCTTGGCGGATTTCGAGGACTTCAAATTCGTAGGTTTTACCTTTTTCAAATTTTTGCATAGTTGTATGACATTTAATAGGTTTGACTAAACTTATTTTGCACTCTGACTTGAGGTATAGAATGCTGTCTTGAGGTTTTGCTGAAGCACCAATACCGGCCAATAGAACGGAGCATCACGCCATCCGTCTGAACTTTTTCCATTTTCCCTAAAAAACATTATTATTGGTTTGTCTTTGGCTTTCAATTTTGCATTTGGCAAATCATTTTTACCATCATCTGGTGAATTCGAAAAGCCTCCATCTCCTCCTCTTATTCTCGCACGGTCACGATTGGTTTTATGCATCATCCACATTTTGCCTTTGGTATCTGTAGCAGCATAAAGTATTGCTCCAATCATTTCTTGGACATCCCAATCCAGCCCCTTATTATTGTCTATAGGTCTGTTATATATATATGTTGCCCGTACTTTACGTAACAAATCAATAACGACATTCACATCTATCTCAAAGATATCATTCAGATCTTTGTTTTTATAATCCGGCTGCGAAGTGATTATTTTATCAATATCTTCGATGATAGGTTTAATTTTAGTTTGGCAATCTGTTTGAAAGCCAGCGTGTAATATACGACGTTCCGGGCGCAAAGCTATACAATCAGACATGGCAATTTTACCACCTGAACAAGGTACAAGGGTTTTATTGTTGGAAAAAACCACGGCCATTGATGGGTCAAAATTTTCTGTGGTAGAATACTTTTTCAGCCATTGACGCAATTGGTCGTCAAGTTCGTTGATTTCAGCAATTAAAGAATGCAAACGGGATGTCGTATAAAAACGAGTAACAGACATATCTTCCTTAGAGCGATTACCATACATTCTCGAGTGTTGCAAGACCGTATCTTGTTGGAGACGCCGAGGATTTCTTCCATAGAAAAAACACAGCAGATTAGAAATGGTAATACCGCGATCCAGAATTTGGCCGCCCACGAAAATGTTTACAGCATGTGTGAGCTTTAGTTGACCGTCCTTGTCCAACAAAGCCGGAACATCTTGATCTGAATTAATGACTTCAATACGGTAATCTTCTTTTAAGAGCAACGATGCAATTTCAACACGCACGTCTGATTTTGGAGGTATAGCAAATGTGGGAGGGAGTTCATTTTGCGTCGTCCCTTTTTCAATAGATTCGCTGTAATCGTCATATAACAAATCAAACAACGGGTCTAAATCACTTGGCAAGTTTCCATTGTTTGTGCGAATTGCATCTTCCCACTGCTCCACTAAGCGAATGATCAGTTGACCTTCCCATTCGTGTTTGCTTTTGGCAATTTCAACATGGACAATACAACTTGAAAGATAATCTCTATTGCCATCTTGTCTTTCTTGAATCCGTCTGATTGCTGTTGACATAAAGTATCCAAGTATGGCTTCTCGCAGTTCACCAAGATTCGGTGAAGTGCGGACATTGTTAATATATCTTCTGTCTATCCTAGTTATAGCAATACGACATTTCTCACTAACATCACGATATAGGTGACTGTACATGGAATATGTATTCTGTGAATCTTTAAAATACTGTTTTCCTCCAATATATCCTGAATAGGTTGGCAAAAGGCGGGTGAATCTTGGTTTAAAGGGCATAGCTGTGCCACCTCCCGATAAATTGAGAGACCCGTCTGGTTGAAGATAAAGTGAATAAGGCGTAGCCGTAACTTGAAGATAATAACAGCAAGGTAAAGAGTCCACTAAGATATCGATAGAGGTGGCGATAGCAGCCAGGTCAGTCACACCGGCAACATTATTATAATTACGACTGGCAAAATCAGCCTCATCATCCACAATAAGGATTTTCTTTTGGTAAAAATCATTTATTTGTGAAATTGCGTTGAGAATATTCATGTTATTTTTCTCTTTTTTGCAGATAATGATATTCTTATCACACAATTCTCGTGGGGTAAATCCTTTCCTACGATTCAATATGTCTGAAACACTAACAACAGGCTTTCCTAAAACAGTACGAGAGGCAAAGTCTGAAAATTCGTCTTCCATACGTGTTTTGGTCTGTTGTGCTAACGCTTTCGTCCCTTTGGTTAGTACGATGGCCACATCTATTCCTTTGTCAAACATCAGACCTATAATTCCAACAAAAGCACGGGTTTTACCGCTTTGTATCTTACCCAACAGCAAACCCGGATCTTTTGGTTTTTTCCCTTTTGCAGGATTTAGTAAATCGTCTACGGTTTTTTCGATACATTTCTGAAGATCAGTTGAATACCACGGGTTCCCTTTTGAGTCCACTTTGGATTTCAAAGAATCATAGATTGGATAGCTCGGTGTTGACGCTGCTGTTCGAAAAGAGTTCAGTTGATTATACCAATCCGGGTCGGGTTGTTGACCAATTGCCAGGATGGCATTGATGGCAGCTTCGCATTCTTGTAATGTGTTAAACTTCATATGATTTGTGTTAAAAATTAATTTTATCGCATATCCTTGTACCCTTTTTTTTTGAGACAGTAAACAATTTTCTCAAACTAACACAGCTTGGCAAACGGCACCACCCATGGCATTAATCCCCCATTTAAGACGGACTTGCTGCGATCACCATACTCCATGGACAAATAGTGCTGAGGACGATGCACATGAGAAATGACAGGCTCAGTATCATAGGCTTTTTTGAAGAAATCCTCAATATTCTGCCTGTTTTTCAAATATGCTTTTATCGTTTTTATTTGACTGTCGGTGAGCTTTTTGGTCGAACCCATCAGTCCATTAATAGAATATTGCAATTCGTCTGTGTCATAATCATACTCCAAATAAACCCTATAATTGGATCCAAAACTATCGTAGGGTTCATGATATTCTACAATGACTTTGGAAGGGCCTGTTGTTTTAGCTACAGTTGACGGCGTCGAGGAACTTCCTATTGCCTCGTCCATCTCCTCTTCGCTTGGCAAAACACCCTCTTCCTGATATCGTTTGAGCCATCGAGTATATGTTTCTTCGTCTATACCCAGGGGCTGTTTGCTTTGTTGTTGGGTGTTTTTTTTACGTTTGGTCGTTTTGGTTCGCTTTTGTTTTGCTATTTTTTCAGAGGGCATCCCATTAGCTTTTGTGAGGATGTCATATAACAATTGTGCTGTTTTGTCTTGGTTGTTTTTCTTTGGTCTGGCCTGGAATATCGCTTGCAACGACTTGTACTCCGGCGAGTTAACATCCACCTTGTTTTTTGCAGACAATAACATCTTTTCCCATTCAATGTGAGGATAGTTCTGAAATAAGTATTCGCCGAATGCATAATGATAAAGACCAAATGAGTATTGTTTTTCATTTACCATCCTTATAGCCTGATCCAACAAATTCTTGTGCTGTTGATTGCCTTGAACAAAAGCACTCAAAAAACGAAGCATGCCGTATTCCGCCAAAGGTTCTTCGACATATTCAATGCTATTTGGCGTATTTCCCAGCCTTGCCGAATCGTAAAAAGCATGCATCATCTCATGAATGTATGTCGATATAAACTCTGCACCAAAGTTATATTCTAAAACAATTTTTGCATCTTTTCCCGTACGTGTGTAGTACCCGCTTCGATGAATTGTCCATTTAATTTCTACCATATAGTTATCTGGTTGGTTGCTATTGTCCTCCAACACTTTCTTCAAATGCTCCAACTCGTCATAACCGAGAAATGGCTTTATTTGACATTCCAGTTGGTTTCGAAGATTTGGATTCTCTATTTCGCGCATCCTATTAACGATAGCCTTCCTTTGTTCATCAATTGCTTCTTTTTCTTTTTCCAATTCCTTTATACGTGCTTTAATATCAGCAATAGATATGCGTTCTATGCGAATGCGATCATTACTTAATTTGTTGGTTACTTCAACCGTCAATGTGTCGCGCAACTCTCCCAAATTGTGGTATTGGGGCTGCGATATAGGATATTCGTATGATTCGATCTGTTCCAGCAATTGGAGAGTATCTTCGTCAAGTTCTGAATATCTTGAAATCTTTGAGTATTTAAATGCCATAACAATAATGTTTCTTGTTAAAGTTAATCTGATTTTATTTACTATAATGAGTTTTCTACAACTTGCACCTCGTCCCATGTGAGACCGTAAAGGAGATAGACCAAGATGTCAATCTTGTGTTCCAAAGCGGTTGTGTCTGCTTGGGGATTAGATTTTTTGGCAGCGAGAATTTGATTTACTAAATCTATGATGGGCTGTTGCTGTTCTTTTGTGGCTGATGGAATGGGAATATTCCGGATGTGTTCAGGAACAACATGATAATCCCCCCCACGTATATTCGTAAGAAGAACAGAAGCATACCGAGAGTTCAAAATACCTAATAGATAATTCAAATTCACTGTCTTCGAGAGTGTTTCCATTTGCGATCTTTCTAAAGTACTATATTTTCTTATAACATTATTAATACTTCTGTTGTTTACCCCATTTAGATAAATCCACGGAACAGCGACTCTAATACCCTGTTGACAAATGAATTGTTGATCCGAGTCTATCATAACTTTCATTTCGCCCAAACAATTAAAAAGCAATTTGGGATTTTCATACAATTCTTGAAAAGTAGGTCTACTAACCATTAGAGGAACTCTTGCCGTGTTATACTCAATAAATCTAATCTGATTTATCAAATATCTGTCCATATCTTTTGCTTCAAGATATTCACGACAATGAATTGCATCTTTGGTATCACTAATTAAATCTTCATTTGTGAACAATCCGTCTTCAGAATATAAAACCATGCCTTTACTCACATAGCAATAATCACCCAAGACATGCATATCGGTATGGCGAGAAGTCTCTCGTTTCTCCGGTGTTAGATTCCACACTTGTGTTTTTGCATCTTGTACTAGTTTGTCGTGAGGTTGTTCAAAACTATCAAATATGGACAGATTGTTGATTTCGTCTTTTATTCCTTTTGCAATCATAGTTTTATTGAGCGTATGTGAGTTCATCACAAAAGGGATACAATTAAAAACTGTAGCATCAAATACTTTAATGCCGTTGAGGTCTACCAGTTTAAATAAGTTTTTTTCCTCAACAAACATTTTTCTCAATTTAAGACCATATTTTTGATTGGTAAAAGGATAAGGTACAATCATACAACAAACGCCTTGTTCTTTAGTTAGATAACACGAACTTAATTCCAAAAAAGCAACATATAAATCCCATTTTTCATAAAGTGTAGTATATCGTTTATCTTTTGAGAGTCTTTTCCTTTGTTCCTTCAGGATCTTGTCTTTATTTTGGTCAGCAGAATTAATATAAGGGGGATTGCCAATCACAATGTCAAATCCATCTGTAATACCAAACATCCAATCAGGATCGAAGAAGGGAGAAGAGGTGTTTTGGTCGTAAGGATTCCAGGCAGTCAGCTCTTTAACCGCTTTTTCAAAGCCACGAGGACAGGTTTTCTGCAATTCTGCATCAATTTCGCGTTGGCATTTTCTAATAGCGTCTTGTATCTCTTTGCGTTTCTTGGCATTTGCATCTGTTATTGTACGAGAATCACTACCAAACAAATCGCCCGTAACGGTTTCCACAACAAAACGTTCACCTTCATATTTACTCTTTTCGCCTTCAAGTCTTGTAATTTGCGAACGGAGCAAATCCAACTTTTTTTCGTTGGGTTTGGAAATGTTCTCAACAATGTAATCCTCTATTTCTTTGCGTTTGTCTTCATCCTTCTTCATATTAGTGCGCTTCTTACTATATGAACGCGATATGAAATTGGCGTGTCGGAGTTCAAGCAATTCGTTTTTCAGTTTAATGAGATCGGCATCCTGTGTCCACGAATCATCAAATCCTCTCAAAGAGGCGGGTATCAGAGTGTTGGCGGCCACAAACTTGGTTTCAAGTGCCGGTAGAGTGTTGATTCCATAATTCCCCTTACGGTCCTTGAGGTCAAATTTGGAATTAGGCTGTTCGCAAATAAGTGATATGAAGAATCTTAACTTACTAATCAACATGGCAATGGGTTGGATGTCCACCCCATATATGCAGTGCTCGATCAGATATAGTTTTCGCTCATACATTGCATCTTTCTGGGTCTTATAGCCGGTAGAGGTGGCGGGATAAATACGTTCCCACAAATGCACCAATTGTTGAAGAATTCCCATAGGAAATGCGCCTGAACCGCAAGCAGGATCGAGCACTTTGCAATTCTTAATAGACTCCTCTATGAGAGTTTTTTGGCCTTTTGTTAATTCGGGCACATCATCGTCATAGCTGAGCAGACATCGCAACAAAGTTTCGTCAATCTTTGTCTGTTGGTGCAGATGAGCCACAAGACTTTCAGTCACCATATAGTTCACAATTTCACGAGGAGTGTAAAACGACCCTGTGGATTTCCGGACAGACTTGCCTGTTTCAGGGTTATAGGCTGCCAAGAGATTTTCAAACACACGTCCCAACAACTCGGGGTCAAGAGACACTTCCACCTCTCGAGGGCTGTTTTCCTCAATGGTAAAATTGTAGGATTCAAACAACCTGATCAATCCTTGTACACGAACCTCACGAGTATCATCCTCTACTTCCACTTTCTCGATACGCTCTTTGCTAAAGAACAGTTCATTGGGTATATGAGCCCGACGGTTATCATTTCTACTGAATCCATCGTACCTAAAACTCTTCCGGACGCCATTCATGGTTTTGGATTTGTCAAGACAATCAAACAGGCTGGCATTAAGGAACGGTATCTTGTCGAAAAATTGTATTACTTCTTCTTCTCTAATATTAAACAATTCAGCATAACGATAGAGGTTCTTTGCATCTTCATTATGTGGATTTTTTGCAAATTCCCTAACCAAACCATCCTCATCAACAACAGGGCGGTTCAGTGTGGCAAAGAACAGATTCTGGATAATAGCATTGTAGTAGCATCCATCCTGATTGGATTCAGGATTGAAGTCTTTTAGAATCTTCTGCATTTCGTCCTCATCAAACAAATTTGCGGGAACAAGTCCTTTCTGCTTGATAAACCATACGAAGAGCATACGTGTAATCAGGCGAATGATTTTCACGCTTATATCTCTGCCATCATCCGGATCTTCTTTGTCTGGAAACCAGACCGAGGGATGTTGAGTGGCCCAAAGATACCAGTGAAACAAATTGTCATAAAACTCCTTAGACAGCACTTCAACGGAGAAGCGGCTTTTCAGATCTTCCGCTGGAGTCAAAGTTTTATTGTTTTCGGTTCGAGTGCGAATTCGTCCCTTCCCGAACAGATAGTCGTATGGCGTACGCGTATGGGCCCCTGGTCCCAACACGTATGAGAAGCGTCTCGGGTTACTATAGTTTCGCCGGATACGCGCGGTTTTCTCGACAGCTTCCAAATCGATTTGCAGAAGCGAGAACCGCCATTGTCCATCATCCTCTTCAGGGACAAAAGCAACAAGGGCATTGTTGTTCAAAGAATTATGCTGCAATAGTTTGAATGTGTCATTGGCAATACCCACCCGCGCATCATGAGTAGAAGTGTGCCGAATCTCATATACATCAAGGTTGAGACTCCTACACTCGCCAATCAACACTATGTCCTTGGCATATTTGGATTGGAAAGCAGGGGATATGGTCTTCCCCTTACTTTCATAATCTTCTGGCAGAAAAGATTTTACAAACTTGTCAAATTCTTGGCGGTTATAACTTTGTTGTAAATCAAGTTTATGCATTGTTGTATTATTTTTTGATATTGTTACTTTCTATTTCTTCCGCAAATATTAAAGTTTCCTCACCGTGAGAGATATTATCCAATGTCTTCAAAATCGATTGAACGTATTCTTCTCTAACAATGGTCGGCAACTGGTTATACTGGTTTTGTTTCAACTTCTTGATTTGCCTCAACGCATAGGTGGAAATGGCATCGTTCTCAATAACAGTCTTCAAGTCATGAAGATAATCAAGGTTGCAAGAATTCGCTTGTATCATTACTTTAATTTTCTCAAGAGCTTCACGTTTGGTTCTGTTATTCGTGTCACCCGTATCGTCCACCATAAACAAAGAATCCCTTAAGTCATTGAAAACGGGGACGAAGCTATTTGAAACCTCGTGTGCCATCTCATTGGACTCGGCCTCAATCAACCGAAGGGCTTCCTCTGGGACCAAATCTTCCGGAATAAGGTTTTTCCCCTTAAACTTAAAAATCAAATCATGCCCCTTTCGGGCGAAGACCAATACTCCCTCCCGAGGTTTTGAAGTCAGACGTCTGATTTTACATCTCAACGGGACATTCAAGGCCTCTTCCATAACGGGTTGGCCGAGCAGGTTGTTAAGCATATTCCTGTATGGGGTATCCCAAGACTGCTGTTCTTCATTTGATATTATTTTTTTGTACTGTTCCACAAAATAGCTGTGAGGATTTTCCTCGGAAGTCAAAATTTTCGTATCTTCGCCCATGATGGCGTGAATCATAGCCATCTTGAATGTGGAAATCTCTTTGATGGATGCGTCAGATTCTCCGATAGCGGTTGGAAAGTAGTTGTAAATAAAGAGTTCGTTGAATACTTTAAGGTTTATACGATTAATACGACCAACACGCTGTATTACACGGGTGGGATTGTAAGGAATGTCATAATTGATCACCATTCCTGCCCGGTGCAGGTTATATCCTTCAGAGATGGCATCGGTAGCTAAGAGAATTTTATAGTCATTCGCCTGTTTACCTTTAAAACCCGCGTCAAAATTCGCCTCAATAATTTTCTTATTCTTTATAGTGGCTGTTCCTGACGTATAAGAAAACACTGGTAGTTTAGCAACCAGCAACTCCTTATACAGGTAATCCACCGTGTCTGCGAACTGGCTAAATACAACGATTTTTCTTTGGGGATCTTTTTCCAACTTCTCTGATAAAATAGAGACGAAAACCTTTAGCTTCGGGTCGAAGGAGACTTTTTCCCAATCATCTTGAACTTTTTTCAACAGGTCAATATCGTGTTGCAAGTCGTCAAAGAACTCTTTTTTAAGGTACTTTACGGGTATTTCAAAAAGGCCTCTGAACTCTAGGGTTGCAATTACATCATCTGCGGATTTATTGCTTAATTCTGTCGAGTCATCATTATTGGAGTTATATAACGCCTGGATATCAGGAAGAGATCCTTTTTTGAATACAGGAATAGATTCTCGCTTCTTAATCCAATTTTGAATGTTTGTACAGTTCTTCAACATGCTTTCTATAGATTTTTTGAAAGCATATTGCGAACTCTCGAAACGACGCACCAGCAACGTACGCATAAACTTGGCCAAGTTGGTCTGGGTACCGACAAGTAATTGGTAATCAAAACCCGCATCTTCCACCAATTTCTTGACAATCTCCAAATATGTCTTCCCATTTTCTTTTCCTTCTTTTATGTATAGAATAGGCTTGTACCGAGCCGCTCTAAATCCGTCATTTTTTTCATTTTCATCGTGAGGGTCAACCGTTTCCAAATCGCCAAATTTGTCGCCAAAAGCATCGTTTGAGGCAATTTCATCTTCTGATAATTCCTTTTCTGAATCTTTAGGGGAAATAGCACGTAAAGTCTCAATGTATAATTTTGTCAAATCACCTAAATCATATTCCATCAATTGAGGATCTTTGACAATTGGAAACTCATAACCCTGTTTTTTGAGATCCTCAGCATAAGTTTCAATTTTCTTAAGGTCAATTCTAGAACGTCTGATTACGACAGGCTCTATAATCATTCTTATTCGTTTTGCAATGTTCTGGATTTCGGCTTTGTAATCTTTAACATTTGCATTTTCAGAACCTCTCATTCGTTTTTTCAGGTCACGATATTTGGCAATTAAATCTCTGAATTCCTCTCCTAAGTTATTTACTGTACTTAATGTTGACTTAGTCGGTATTTGGAAAAGTTTAAGCAAAGAGTAAATATCGTTGGGAGCGTTATTGAAAGGAGTTGCAGTCAAAAGCATCACTTTGTTGCCTTGACACAATTCATGAAGCATCGCATAGTCTTTTGTTTCATCGTTTCGGTAATTGTGTGCTTCATCTAAAATGATAAGCCACGGATCTTTGTCTCTTGAATTTAATATTTGAGAAGTATAGAATTCTACGGCGGCATCAATTTTACCATTGCTAAATACGCTCGTGTATCTAAGACCGAATTCCCGGGAATAACCTTCCCATTGTGATTTCAAGTGAGGCGGGGCGATAATAATAGTTCTGAGGTCAAGATTATTGGCAATGGCAGCTCCAATGATACTTTTTCCTAAACCAACCACATCTGCTATGATAACGCCATTATGCTTCTCAATGGAGTCTATGCCGAGACGAATAGCGTCTATTTGATACATAAAATCATTGTATCCTCCTTTTGTGATCTCGTTTGGCGTGTGGATGCGTTTTGTCTCATCGATAGCGAAATACTCATATAACACACGCAGATACAACAAATACGGGCTCGGCAATTTCTCATACCAAATATGCTTGATAACTCCATCCTCAAAGTCTTGGATATGATCTTTATCAACAAGTACTGTAGCATCCTCCCACAAAGTTTCAAAAATCTCTTTTGCTTGGTCGTATTCCGGTTTTGCGTGAAATCTCACATTGATTTCGTTATTGTTTCGCAGTCCACTGTATGTCAAATTACTAGATCCAGTAATGACAGTGCCGGGAGTCATACCCTCTTCGGTCAGTTCATCATTATAAGTGAAAATATACATCTTGGCATGGCTTGGGTCGGCAGTTTTCCTTATCTCCAAAGAGCCGTCCTTTATTTTCTCATAATATGCCTTGAACGCCTCAATTTGATCCCCATCTTCAAAAAATTTCGACTTGTTAAAAAGCGTCACCAAAGACTTGTTAAAATCAGAGCGGACAGCCTCTATGGAAGTTTTCCGAGCGGACAACTTTTTAGCATAGAAATCAAATTCTGCGGTTTCCTTAAGAAGTTCCTGCTCCAATTCCAATCCAACCAAGATTCTTATGGGTTTGTCGGCTATGGTTGAGTAAATCTCCTTTATCCCAGAAAAATAGAAATATCCAACCAGAATATCCAAACTTTTAGTTTTAGATGGCAATATGGCTCGGATAACCTTTGCCAAATTGTTTTCTTTTGTATTTGTAATAAAATAATTACTAGTCATAACATCAAAAATGAAAGAAAAAAAACAGTCAATTATCGTTTGCAAAAATAGCAAAAAAACGACCAAAAAAAGACAATCAACTAAAAAAAACAACACCAATATGTATTGACAAATTAATCGTATTTTTGCACCATCAAAAACAATCAAGATAATGCACGGTTCGCCAGCATTTGTCCACGCTGGTGCCATACAGAAAAGGATTACTTACATAAACAAACTAAAACAAAGATTATGATTAAATTATATGTTACACTCCGTTCGGATTACTGCGACGACGATAGGGAATATGAAATCAGCAATGAGTTGGCTGAATTTTTAAGGCATTGTGCATTTCAAGAATCTTGGGGAAATCTGACGGATGAGGAAAGGACTTGCGACGAATTCGATTTGGATATTGAGCAAGATGAAATATTTGGTATGCTAAATAGTCAGGAAGGCATTCCTGAAAGTGTCATTAAGGAACTGACATTTATCACTGATGATGCCGAGTCGGAAGCATACGAATTGGCTGTCGGGTGCGCGATAGATGACAATCCTCCCACCGAGTTTTTTTTAGACGAAAGGATGCCTGAAGATATAGAGGCCGGTTTGTTCACCCCCTCGATGAGTTTTGAGCAGTATCTCGAGAAAGAGGACATAGACACTTCCGACGAGGATTATGATGAAGAATATGCCCGGGACGAATATACCGCAATGATTTTCGATGAATATCAAGATTGGGTGGATGCGCTGCCACCATCTGATCGAGCAGAGAGGTGGGGGCTTGACAACTGGGAAATCGTAGGTGATTATTCCTATGCGTTTGAAAGGGTAAACAAGGCAGCAGATAACAGCCAAAATTGATGTCTGGAAAATAGAAACAACTCACCGTGCCGTGCCATACCCTACCCTTTCGCGAACACCGACCCGCTGACATCGCCTCTCGAGGCCAAGGCGAACTCCACAACCTCGAAATTGTAGTTCTTCAAGAGCGAGTGAAACGCTCTGGAAACCACCACAGGGTCGTTCTTGAAGGCGCCGCAGCCCCAGGCGCCCAGGATCAATGCCCCTACCCTCTCCTTGGCCGCCACATCCAGTATCTTTTTGACACGGGAGGTGATGATGGCTTCGTAGTTGGACGGCCTGTGGCGCATTTTCATAAGTTCCGGAGCCGCACAGGTGATCACATCCACCTTGTACCACTCGCTCCTATCCATCATCTTCGGATAAATGGGATCAGTGCGTTCATCCGTCTTGAACACCACCACATCCGGGGTGTAAATCAGGTCGTCATTGCCCATTTCGTCAATAATATGCTGCCTGTACTGGTCACTGTGTTTCTTGTAGAACGGCTCATAAAGGGCCTGCAGACAAGGTAAAAGAGTAGAACAACGGCACAGCGACTCTTCCTGGGCGCCCGCAGAATAGGGAGCGCCTCCCGCAGCGTGATTGTTGGCAAAGTTGAGCACCGCCGTCTTCTTCCCCTTATAGGCTTTCGCCGCTTCAAAACTACGCTTGCCCGAACAGATGTACTGCGTCTGACTGTCCTGCGCTTTGGGCTGGTCGATGTTCTCCTCGTGAGCCACTATGTACTGATGGCCAATGGAATACTTCACTGCCTCTCTTAATTCCGGGACTGACTCGTACTGCTTCTTCGTGTCAGTCATAACATCAAAGTTGATTTTTAGATAGTTTGTCATTGTTTCGTTGTTTTGAACCACGTGCTAGGTGCGGCAAAATTACGACAAATTTGGGAAAGTATGTATCATACGCAATGCCAAAGTATCTTTCGCCTATAAACACCTATTCTTTGTCGGTTCCACTGTCCTGCATCAGCCGTATCAGTTCATTCTGGTCAGGCAAGGCTTTGCGAATGTGCTCCGGCATTTCGTCAGCTGTCTTGTAGGTGGCCACACCCATCGGCTTCGAATAGTCTCGAATCATAAATTCCACATACTCACGGTTGGCCGATTTGCACAGCACGATTCCAATGCTGGTGTTCTCGTGTGGCTTTCTTATCTTCTCGTCGAGGATGGTCAGGTATCCCATCAACTGCCCCAAATAGGATGTCTTGAACTCGCCAGCCTTGAGCTCGATGACCACCATTGCGTTCAGCTCACGATTGAAGAACAAAAGATCTGGAAAATGCTCCACGCCATAGACCTCCAGCAGTTGTTGATTTCCCATAAACGCAAAGTCACGTCCCAGGGTCATAATGAAGTTCTTTACTTTGTTCACAATTTCTTTCTCCACCACACGTTCGTCCACGTCAATACTGTCGCGCAAGCCAATTTCCTCCACATTAATGTAATCCAGCAGGTACGAGTCCTTGAACATCATCACCGCCTTACGGAGCGTCGTATCGTCGGGTATTGTCTTGTTGAAATTACTCGGTATCTGCTCGCGGTGGCCATAGGCATCTTCCCAGAATAGTCTTTCCAGCGCTTCGACAGACAATTTTTCCTCTGCTGTACGGTGGATGTAGTAATAACGAGATTCCAGTTCTTTCGCTTTTGCACGTATGATTGAATGATGAGTGAAAGGAACCCTGAAGAAGTCTTCCACTGGGAAATCCTTCAAGTTGGGAATTTGTATTGCGTTACACACATCTATTTCGTTATTAGCGATTTGCAATTCGTCGGTTGTAACCGACGAATTTGAACCATCGGTTGTGACCGATAAATTTGGATCGAGTATATCCCACGCTTCATAAAACAATCGCATTTCTTTTAACTGTGTTGCCGAATAGCCTCTCAGTCCCGGCAGTTCTCTACGTAACTGTTCGCTGATGGTCTCCAAGGCGCCTGTACCCCATACGCCCTTGCGGGTATGCTGCGACACATACTTGCCTATACCGAAATATACGGCCAGTTGGATGCGGGTCACTCCCTTGGCAGCCTCATATTGTCCTTGCAGAATAGCAGTTTTGATATCGGATACCGCTCGCTGCAAATCTTCAGCAGACAGCGTGCCTGCACCTTTTATCGCATTTGTTTGCTTCATATCTTTCTTTGCCATAATATATAAGATTATATCAACACTTCTTTCACCTTAACACATCAGCACAACCCCAGCTATGCAAAAAGAATAGAATGCAAAGATATAAAAAAAATTAGATAATTTTAGCAAATAATTATTTATTTTTTCACTCTCCCATCAACAAATCATATCAGCGGCCCTCCGATCTCCTTGTCCACTTGTTGCAGCAGCTTCGACGCCTCGTCCCACGACTGTTGGAACTCGTCCCTGCCAGATACCAAACCCGTCTGCTTCATTCGATGGTATAACTTGTCATAAAGATGCTCTTCCGCCTCGGTAAACTCATCAAAAGTCAAATCCAGGTCGGTCATAAGGAACCGCTCTGTGGCTATGCCAAGGACATCGTTCATCTCCACAGGCACAATTTCGCCAATAAGTTCCGCCACCAACATTTGTATATCCAGCAATAAATCTGTGGCAGTGGGATCAATGGCCATAGTCATTTTGAATAGACCCTTGGCGAAGTAAAGTCTGATGTTTTTCGCAGCGGAACTGCAGGTTGCGTTTTCGCTCGCCAGCTTGTTGTCTTCCTTCATAATAAGATACTAATAGTTGATTGATTATAATTCGAATGTAATCTGTCCGGGGAGTCCCTACGCCGCAAGGTGTTGGCGCAGGGATTCAAAGTCGTCATTCGTCCTCAGGCGTTTCTTCGCCCTGTTCTTGAACTGACGCACGCGTTCACGCGGCAAGCCGAGCTTGGCCCCGATTTCATCTGCAGTGTATTTCCTGTCGGTGTCCATCCCATACGACATCTGGAGCACACGTCTCTCAATCTCGGGCAGTCGGGAAAGGGCCTTGGAAACCGTGTTCTCCCAGTCGCGGTTCATCAGCCTCTTGTCCGCGGGCTCATACGATTCCATCAAAAAGAGTTCCTCCATCTCAGTCTCGCTGTCGGGAACCAGCGGTGCGTCAAGCGACACGGTCCGGCCGGACAGACGCATAAGCTGGGCCACAACTTCGTCGGGGAGTTCCAAGGCTTCGGCAATCTCCTCTACGGTCGGCAGACGATGGAAGGTCTGCTCCAGCTGACTGCTTGCCTTGACGACCTTGCTGATCTCGCGCAGCTTGTTTTGGGGAAGGCGCACGAGTCTCCCATAGTTGGAAATGGCCTGCATCATACTCTTGTACACCCAGTTCACGGCGTATGAGAGAAACCTGAAGCCCTTGTTCTCATCAAATCTCTCAACCGCCTCGAAAAGCCCCAAATTGCCCTCGGATATCAAGTCCTCCAGGTCGACACCCTGGCCGACGAACCGCTTGGCGGTGGAGAACACGAAGCGGAGGTTGCATTTCACCAGCCTGTCGCGAGCCTCGATGTCGCCGGCCTTGCTCTTGCGGGCGAGTTCTGCTTCCTCTTCCGCGGTGAGCAGGGGTATTCTCTTGATATCATTGAAGTAGCGTTTCAGGGTTTCGGAGTCACGACTGGTGATGGATTGGCTGATTTGAGTGTGTTTCTTCATAATCAATATTAAATATTTAGTTGATAATTTCGCTGAAGCAACCGCCAAAGACGTGTCTTCCCCACAACGGCTTCAATTTTTTTTGTTTTTTTATAGTTAAAAGCAAAATGTGATATTTCGCTGTGATGAGATGATGAATGCAAATCCGTTATAGTGTCAGTTTCACTCAGGTATCCAAGCGAGAAATCATATTAAGGGCCCTCCGATCCCCCTGTCCACTTGCTGCAGCAGCTTCGACGCCTCGTCTCACGACTCCAAAAATATTGCGGATTGCAAGTTATTTTAGCTTTTTTTCAAAAAAAATCCGTATATTTGCCAACGAATGAGAAAGATGAACGAAACGCTTTTAACCGCAATGTCCGAGGATTGCAAGCCGCTGTCCTACCCTGCCATCGTGCTCCACGAGCCGCACGCCTCCATTGAGGGGCTGTACGACAGGCAACTCAGTTTCTGGGATATCGACGCCCGCTTCATCAACGAGGTAGTGTTCCGTCTCACCGACTGGCACACCGATTTCCTGTTTCACCACTTCCCTAGTGAGCGGATACGGGCGGTGCGTTTCCCGTACTCACGCTTTGTGGTGGACGCGGAAAGACTTTGGAACGATCCGCTGGAGAAGGAGGGGCAAGGCATCCTCTACCGGCGTTTCGGCGACTATCATCGTCACATCCCGAAACAATGCGAGAAACGGCTTTACGACCTGTGGCGCGGCCATCAGCACAGACTGAAGAGCACTCTTTGCGAGAACGCCCTCCTACTCGACTGCCACTCTTTCCCCGAGGAGCAAGGCGATGTGGACATCTGCATCGGCTTCAACGAGGACTGGTCGAAGCCAAACAAGGAGACGGTGGAGTTTGTCGTGAACCTTTTCGAGGAGAACGGCTACTCGGTCGGCATCAACTATCCGTACAGCAATTCGGAGGCACCCGAGTGTGCATTCCGGTACCAGTCGTTGATGCTGGAGGTGAACAAACGGGTGTATATGGAGAAGGGCACACTGTACTTGAAAACGAACAATGACAAAAAGCGGAACGTTTCCGAACTGATGGCGCATTTGATGAGAAGACTGGTGGAGGTATGAATTTATGACAGACACGTGCTAGAGCGCCATCTACGGCAACAAGAAAGGGTTCTACGCCGCAAGGTGTTGGCGCAGGGATTCGAAGCTGTCATTCGTCCTCAGGCGTTTCTTCGCCCTGTTCTTGAACTGGCGCACGCGTTCACGCGGCAAGCCGAGCTTGGCCCCGATTTCATCTGCAGTGTATTTCCTGTCGGTGTCCCCATCCCATACGACATCTGGAGCACACGTCTCTCAATCTCGAATTGTGAAAGGAGCTTTAGAAGACTTGTACACATACAGGACGGGGATAATGAGGCGCATCCGCTCAATCATCATAATAATGTATAGGAACGCCATTTAGATCATACTCGACTATAGGGTCCCAATTATCATAAGTATTAGTCACCTCATATTCTGAATCTACGTCCTCCACTTTCTCCCTCCAAGTGTTGAAGAATCCAAAATCGAACGTGCGCAGGAAATCATTCCTCTTCCTATTGTTTTTAATCAACCTACCATACTCTATTATCGTTTCCAGCTGCTCTATTACCTCATCGAGAAGCCAACTATCATAAAAATCACTATCAACTTCGTTCTTCACAAGATAGTTTCTTATCTTGCGCAACTGGGCTAAAACGGTTTTCGAATACCCCACGACATTGGAACAATCGAAGCGGTCGGTATAATTATATGTCCCATACTCATAATGCTTTAGAGCTAAAAATTGTTCTTTGATTTCACATAATTTATCATAAAGCGGATCGTCCGCATTATCGTACAACTCTAAGTCATCGTACAACTCTAAGTCATAGCAATCATCACCGAGAGAGAAAGCCGGCAGTCGTGAACCAGGTCCTATGTTAACTTCCATTGTGTCAACATACTTGTTCAGTTTGTCCACATACAATGCGAGTTTGTACTTGACCATAACGCGTTAACCTTTGCCCCCGACTTCGCCGCGTCTTCGGGACAACTGCCGTCCTTGCAGAACTTGGACAACATCTCAGCAAGCCTCCGCGACTCTTTGTCGCTGAGCTCAGCTGTGTCCGATTTGAATTCATCCGTAATCTTGAAATCGCCTAAGTCCACCTTCAGGATTTCAGGATAGAAATAATGCGGCAATTTGCCAGGCCGCTCATAACATAGTTCTAAATGGCTCATAATCTTAAATTTTAAAAGGGTTCAACTAATATATTCTCCGTCTCGGTTCGGGCAGAACCCATTAACCCGTACCTCGACGCAATCTGTTTGCTACTTGCAAGAATACGAATCCACACCTTTGCTTGGTGAGTTTCTAACCATTCATTCTTATAACCACCCCGCCTTTGGCTCCGCTACAAAACTGTCCACTTGCTGCAGCAGCTTCGACGCCTCGTTCCACGACTCAAAAAAAATTGCGGATTGCAAGTTATTTTGTTTTTTTTCAAAAAAATTCCGTATATTTGCAAATGGATGAGAAAGAGGAACGGATTTACGTCAAATTGCCAACCTCTCTAAAAAACGCGCTAAATAACAACCCGCCATACGCGGTGTTCTTTAGCGATAAAGGGCACCGCGTTTCTCATCTTCGGCACAGAACCTTCCGGTGTAGAGGCAACCGGAACCGAATGATGAAGCAACTCCATCAAATCACTTTGCTCAGTGGTCGCGAACTACTGTGCTATCCGAAAGTGGAACTCTCACAGCCCATCGACAACCGAATGAAGCTGGACACCACGGGACAATACCTGACCATCGGGCGCAAGAAACCCGTCGTGAAGCCCATCCCGCCAGAGGTAAAAGAGCAGCGCAAACTGGCCGTGAAATTCTTCACCGACCGCGCCTTCTTCTTCCTTGACCACCGCGAGAAAATCCTGAGCGACAGCCGTATGTTCCTTGCCCCCGTTCCCGTACAAAGCGGCCTCGCCTACTTCGGAACCAGTGGCTTCCGACGTCCTACATTGGGTGTCTATGTTGAATGGTGGATGACGTGCGTCCCCGCCATCATCAGCCGCCTCCACGACGACACTTGGCTCGTATATTACATCTCGGGGAGCCCACTGTCGGGAATGAACTGCTGCGGCATTGTCAACGCTAACGGAGAATGCCGTTCGGAGAACCTACCCAGTCCGTTCAGCGCTATTTGGCGTTCATTTATGGAAGTCAACAAACGCTACGACGAGGCTAAGCAACGTTACGAGGCCTACTCGTTAGAAGAGGTGGTGAAGCTGTTAGAAGCCAACGACAACGGTGATAGTCTGAAAGAAAGGGAGTTGTTCCTTCTTCAGCGCGAGAATCAGATTTTGCGACAGGAGATACTGGACGCCCGCGAGGCCGGTGCCAAGGCGATGGAGAAGATGCGGGTCTCCCTGTTGAACGCCCACCTCGAATGCAAACGCGAGGCACTCACGAACTGGTATGCCGACTACTGCCGGAAGCAGGAAGAGGGCAAGGAAGTGCTGGAATCGCTGAATCTGCAGAAGCAGCAGCTCAAGCAGCAATTCCGCCACGGTGAAATCACCAGGATGTTCTATCAACACAAGCTCACTCCGTTGAAAAAAAGGATTTTCAATCTACAACAGGAACTTGAATGTATGGCAAAGCTGGAATTGTCAGAACTGCTTCCAGAACTCTTCAACCGGTCGGACGACACGGAGCTCATCACATCTGACGAGGTGGTGGAATTTGTAAAAAAAGGAACAGCAGCAGAACAGTCACATCAAAAATAGGCGCGTATCTACGGCAACAAGAAATTGTCGGGGGCGTTACGGATTATTGTAAAAGCATCGTAGTTTCGTAGATCTCTCGGACTGCAATAGACGGCAAATTCGATGGTTTTGAAATGGTTCAGGAATTGTGGCAGCACCTGATGGTAGGCAGCGGCCACGACCGCGGGGTCGTTGCGGAACGCACCGCAGCCGAACGCACCGAGTATCAGCACCTCAGCCCCGTTCGCGGCGGCAGCGGAGAGGATTTTGCGGGCGCGTTTCACGTGCAACTCCAAAAGTCTTTCCGGACTGATATGCACTGCATCGCCGTCGTTCCGATTGTATCGGTTGGAAGGGATGTCCCGCAGATTGGGGGCGGCGCAGGTAATCACATCCACGCGGAACGGCGAGGACAGGACATTATAGTCATCGTCTTTCAGCACCACCACGTCTTGGGTGTAGATAATGTCGTCGTTGTGGAGCGGGTTGGGCGCAGCACGGTGCGGAGCATAGAATTTCTCCCACGCCGCTTGGGTTGTCAGGCACGGGAAGAGGGTTGACACGCGGCAGAGGCACTCCTCCTGCGCCGAAGCGCCGGTCTCCACCCCGCCGCCGGGAGAGGTGGAGGAGGCGAAGTTCAGCACCGCCACCTTTTGTCCGGGGTATCTTGCCGCCGCCTCGAAGGAGCGCAGACGGCTCACCACCACCTGCGCTTTTTCGGTATAGGAGGGTGCGGGAAGGTTTATTTGGTCGGCATCGCTGATATACTGCTGGGAGGCGATGCTTTGGTTGACAGCGGCTTGCAGCTCCTGGCTGATGTCAATCCGCTGCATAGTGTCGTTGAACACGGCCACCAACTGTCTTTTCCGGTCGAAATAGGATAAGTTTGTCATAATCGAGTTTTTAGGCGGCAAAGATAGGATAAAAACGGATATGGATGGCGGAGGTGCGAGTAGCAAAAACACAGGCAGAGGGGCCACGTGCGGGCACTCGTGATATAGTGTTAGAAATATCGAAAAAAAATGGGCAATTCAAGAAACAACAATGTTAAATTCTTGATTCTTAATTTAATAGATATTTATATCGTCTTCAACACCCTATTTAGAGGGCTTGGGATAATCCACATCAAATCTCCGATGGACATCGAAATAGAGTTTTTCCACCCCGAAATCGTTCGGCTCGAATTCGATACAGTCAATACCGCCTTCCAATAACTTTTGTCGGGTTATATTCGGCACATTATAGACGAAAATCTCATCCAACAACTCGTACTCCTGGTAGACGTCGATGACGCAGAAGGCAGTATCAGGTGTTTTTCCGTCACCAGTACTCAGTATTGTGTCAATAATCTGTTCGGTCTGGTATTGATAAGTGTCTATAAGATTATCATCCTCAAGAAAATCGTCATTCTCAAGAATATCCTCCCAATACCGGACGCTGAACGGACTGTCTAGATAATGGCAGCTTTGGGCGTACTCATCGGTGAAGGTATAGCCGTACATCAGACCGCGCAGGGTCTCTATCGGGGTGTCTTCATCAAGTTTCCCGTCACGGAATTGTTGGAGTAATTCATTGGTACAACTCTCCTTGTACTCTTCATAGTTGACTTTGCGAAAATCATCGCGGACGCCTAAGAGGCGAATCGGTTCATTGTTTTTCATATCATTAAGGGGATTTCTGTTTTTTTACTTCTTCGCGCTGCCGCCGACCTTGGTGCGAAATCCGTTAAACATCAAGATAAGCAAACAACGCTGCAAAATTAATTCATTATTATTTGCGTTTTCTTTTAATGTACTCCTCTATTATGGGAGACCTCATATTGTCAAGCATTCTCTTCCGAACCTTTTGTTTGTCTTCTTCGCTATACTTTTCTCTTCCATCGACATACAAATCCCCAGCCCAGTCATCCACAACGTTCTCATTAGTCTCCTGCCTCTTGACAAAATCGAGAATCGCATCATAAAAGCTTTCAACAAACTCTTTTGTGTCACATAATGCATATTCAAACTGAATGCCTTCTATCCTTTTAATAAACAACGAGAAAATCCCAGTATTTGATCCTTTCCCTTCTTTTTTCCTTTGGATTGGACAATAGAGCAAATCTTCATAATGGAAAATGTAATCGGTGCCTTCACCGAACGGAAAGCAATAATTGCTGTGATTGTTAGTGCAAGCCTCTACCCAATCGATCATTTCGCCTACAGGATCGCTAGATAAAACATTTGACAAACGCGCTTTTGCCACTTCCTCTCCATCAATGGAGACGGTGACATCTACCCAACCCGCATACGGGTCTGAAAAATGAAAACTCACTTTTTTCAAAGGACAGAACCCGCTTTCTGCGATATTGGAATACATCTCGGCACGCTTTTTCAGCAAAATGTATGGGAGATAATTTGGGGATAATTCATTCATATTATGTTTTTTTATACACGATGGCACAATGTGCCGAAATTTAAAGCGTGGTTTGGAATGGCAGGGAGATGGCGCGACAAAAAATAATCCTGTTCAAATTATCAAGAAGGATCCCTCATCGTCTCAATCGGGATATAGTACAACTCATATTTTGTTCTCGGGTCGCGGAGCCAGCGAAGGAAGAGGTCGCGCTGACGGGACAACTCCTCACACAAGGCCTCCATATCTGCCGTTTCACGCATAGCGTCATAGGCGACTGGGTCAAGGTTGGCACTATCGTTCCGGATGAAATCGGCGAAATCGGCCTCGAGGTAAGCAGCTGCCTCGTCGAAGACCTTGATGAAGTCGTCCAACCCTGCCGTACAAGGATATAACCGGCTCTCCAGCATCACCTGCACAGGACTCATCAGTCCGCCCATTCCACAATTCAGCATCGGCCAGCCGCTGGCCTTGTGGAAATCCTCCATTACCTTGCGCCCATACAGCTTGCCGACAACCTGCGCACAGGCTGAAGTGTAGAACACTGCTGCCGCAAACATACCGAAGTGATGGTCGCCTTCAAACCGAAAAGCATTCCGTTTTTTGTTGTGCCCGTAGCATCTCCCATTTTCATCCACCCTTGGCGGTTCCATACCCAGTGCAAAGGGATAGGCGAAATTGCGACAGGTGACATCTATGTCGTAAAATTTGGATAGGTCAGACGGAAATCGCAGGGTGTAATACTCCTTGAAGGTGGCAGATTCAGGTTTCCCGGGGGAGTTGGGCGTCAACAGATGCTCAAGAAAGGTGAAACCCGCATCATTGCGAGAGTTGTCACGTTGTTGGAGGGCAGCCGAGAGGCTGTCAGACTTGGGGTTGGTGTTTTGATTCATATTATTATTATTTTATGATGTTTGTTGATTTATTTTGCAAAAATCGTGCCAATAAAGAGTAGAGACACCAAAATTTTCAACCGTTGAAATAGTTGGTTTTATCTCATTCCGAGACGGTTTAGAGGTTTATGCAACCTCCAAACCGAGCATTTCGACAATCTTCGGCACAAGGGTGTCATCGAGACGACTGACATCCAAGACGTGCCCCCCATCAAACTCCTCGTAATTGTCCCCACTGCCGCCATAGAGCCGTTTATACTCCTCAACACTGACGATCCCCTTCACCTTGAAGGGGTCGTTCTTGCCGAAGTATGCATAGGAAGGGTCACGGGGATTGTCGAGGATGGCCTGCTTGTAACCATCCAGCATCGGTTTGAATTTGGCCAGCAGTTTGGGGTCGCCGACAATCTCCTGACGTCTGGTTCCGCGCCGTTTCCGATAGATGAGCCCTAACTTACTGCCAAGTTCAGCCAGTGGCAGGAAGAGGTCGACTCCCCTGTCGTAGTTGAGTGCCGGACTGAGATAAATGTGCGGGATGCCCCGGATGCCGAGCGCGTGGATGGCCCCCATAGATTCCCCAATGACGAGAACGGGGTGGTTGGTCTCCACCAGTTTGGAAATCTGCTCCGTCGCAATGTCCGGGTCGTAGTTGTAGGTCTTACGTATGACCTTGAGGTCGCAGGGCTCACCATCCTTGGTGATGAAATGCATTTTCGAGAGTTTTTTATCCAGACAGCGGGGTATGTAGCTGCTACCACTACCACCCATTCCGTGAAGAAAGAGAATGTTCATAAATTTTGGGTTTTGGTTATTAATATAATGTGAGCTGTCCTCCCAGACAGAATCTTGCGTGTTTATTCAGCAAATATCGTGCCAAACTTCAACTATTTAGACGACACGCTCTTACGGATAATTGTGAGATGCTCGGTTTGGAGATCGCTTGCTCTCCAAACCGAGCATCGGAGGTTATGATAAGTGACCCCTCACTCGGTTAATTCCACCTTCCAAAAGTCTCATAGAAAGAGCCCAGTCTGCCCTCTTCTTCCACCTTCTTTATCTTTCCCGCAGGACCTTCCAACAGGGCAAACACGATGGTGTGGAACTTGCCCTTGAACTCCTTCTCCTCGAGAGTCTCCTTGAACAATGCAGACACAAGCTCTGGCTTGAGTTTGAATGCCCCGCAACCGAATGCTCCCAGCACGAGCGAGTCGTGACCGTTGAGCAGGGCTATGCGATAAATAGTACGGATTTTGTCGCGCATAACTATCTCACCTTCCTCGGTGAAACCACCGTCTTCAGCGCAGTACTCCAGGTTGTTGGGTTTGATGTTGTTGTTGAAATTGAGCGCTCCCGTAGTGATGATAGCGGTTTGGAAGGGCTCTTCCCGCAAAGCAAACCCTGTCAAAAGATTATCGCGGAACACGATAACGGGAGAATAGATGCCTCCGTAGCGGACATCTATGGGGTAGGCGGCCGGCTCACGCAGCGGCACGTCCGCCTTATTCGCCCACAGCTTGTTGTAGTACTGATAAAGCGTCGGGGAAAGGGTTGAGGCACGACAGAGACTGGGCTCCTGAGAACCATCCCCCGAATTGTAATTCCCGCAGGCCTTGTAGGGGTTTGCCATATTCAAAATGGCAGGATTCAAACCGCTGTCAATTAACGCTTTGGCTATGATGATGCAGTCTTCGTTGGCACAACCGGTCTTGGTGGTCTTGTGGCGGGCCGGAACCTCAGCTGCCGACACCTCTTCCCGATACACTTTCGTGGCATCCAGCAGTTTCTGGCGCGTGCCGGGCAGGTCGACGACTTTGCCAGAAGGGGCAATGTATTTCCAGGCGTTGAAGATGGTCTGATTGTGCTTATAGACATCCGTGCGAACGGTGCCGGGGGTGTAATGGCCGCCATTTGCTATTCTCTCGATGGCTTTTTGTGCATTCCAAGAAAGTAAAGTGTTGGTATTGAGGTTTTGTTTCATATTATTATTGTTTTATTATACTTGTTGATATGTTGTGCAAAAATAGTGCCAAAATAAAGGTGACTGATGGAAATTAGAGAGTTTATTACCATTATTGTTCATCATAGATGCTCCAAATTCCTTCCTTACCCTTTATGGGATTACAACGGCCGTACGCCCAATCATTAATCATTTGAGCGATTTCCGCAAGACCGTATGCCCGATATGGGATTACGGCTATGAGATTGTCATCAATCATATTGTCATATAACACAAAGTGATTGTCACGGGCTAACTCCAGTTGATGGCCGCCTGGCAAACCATAACTGATTTTTTCGCCATCCAACATCTTCTGCAAAACGGGAACAACTGCTTGGGAGAAACTTTCCCGATTCTCATCATATATGCGACAAAGGGTTTCTTTTTCTATTTGTTGACTATCGTAATCGTCATCTTCTGCCATCCATATCTCGCAACCCCCATATGTGAAACAAAGTTCAAAGTTTGGGAGCGATCGGTTACCATCGAGTGTTGTCCCGAATTCCACACACTTTATGTCTGTCACTTCATTTCCAGCTCTTTGAATTTCCTGAGACGATTTTATACGATTCATTCTAATTAGGTGCTCTTCGAAGATTCTCGGAATGTGTGCTTATTGATAGTATGTTTTATAATTGTTCGCTTGATAATTGTTCTCTTACTTTGTCAAGAACTTTTCCTAGGAGGTTTTTGCCTTCCCAATTTGATTCATCATCAATAGCCGGATTCGTGTATCTCATTCCCACGCCCCATTTTTTGTCATCAGGACTTCCTTCCACAAATTTTTTACCTTTGAATTCATCGCTCAAGATCAGCCTTTTCAAGTCGTCATTTTGCGAGAATTTAGCCAAGACAACCTCAAACATAATTGATTCAGAAACAAAAGACCAAATGAAACTAAAATTCCTAACCTTTCGTCCAATGGCTTTGGCTTCCTTCGGGGTTGTTGATTCAAGTATGCGTTCATACGATTCGGCATCCTTAAAGTGCAATGCTTTCATCGCCATAAAGCATTGCTCGGAAGACTTCCATTCAACATCTTTATATACGAATCTGCAAGGATGAAAATTTGAAAAGGGGGAGCCCCAAAATGCCACGTGGTTTTGATATACTTTTAATCCTCTCATATTGAATTTGTGTTTATATTTCTATTCTGATGTTTTTTGTCACTTACTCCCACCTTCCAAACGTCTCATAGAAGGAGCCCAACTTGCCCTCTTCTTCCACCTTCTTGCGCTTTCCTGCAGGACCTTCCATCAGCGCGAAGACGATGGTGTGGAACTTGCCCTTGAACTCCTTCTCCTCGAGAGTCTCCTTGAACAATGCCGACACAAGCTCCGGTTTGAGTTTGAAAACCCCGCAGCCCATTGCGCCTAACACGAGCGAATCATGACCGTTGAGCAGAGCGATACGGTAGATCGTGCGGATTTTGTCGCGCATAATCTCATCACCCTCTTTGGTGAAACCACCATCTTCAGCGCGATACTCCAGATTGTTGTGCTTGTGACCCTCTTTGAAATTGAGCGCAGCCACGGAGATAATGGCGGTCTGGAAAGGTTCTTCGCGCAAGGCGAATCCAGTCGAACCATTATCGCGGAACACCGTGACGGGAGAATAGATGCCGCCAAAACGGATGTGCATCGGATAGGCACTTTGTTCACGAAGGGGCACGCCGACTTTTTGGGCCCAACTGTTGTTATAGTATTGATAAAGGGTCTGCGAAAGAGTGGAAGCACGGCAGATGCTCTCTTCTTGTGCATTCGCCCCTGAGTTGTACTTTCCACAAGCGTGGTAGGCGTCCGCCAAGTTCAATACGGCAGGATTCAGTCCCTGGTCAATGAGACCTTTGGCAACCACCACACAATCTTCGTTGGCACAACCGGTCTTGGTGGTCTTATAGCGGCTCGGAACCTCAGCGGCTGACAGCTCTTCCCGATATACTTTCGTGGCATCCAGCAGCTCCTGGCGCGTGCCAGGCAGGTTGACGACTTCGCCCGAAGGGGCAATGTATTTCCAGGCGTTGAAGATGGTCTGGTTGTGCTTATAGACATCGGTGCGGACGGCACCAGCGGTGAAATGGCCGCCATTTGCTATTCTGTCGATTGCTTCTTGTGCATCCCAAGAAGGTAAAGTGTTGGTATTCTTTGTCATTGTAAACTATTTAGGCAAACTTCTAAATCATCACTTTTCACGCCGCCGCCGATCATAATGCGAAGTCCATTAAACATTATGGCAGGGAAACGGGGCACAAAAATAAAAAATATTCATACATCTTAAGAAAGACCACCCGGTTCGGCGTCTTTTGCGTCGTAGTACACAAACTCGCATTGGGGATTGACATACCGAAACGCGTTAGGGTCGACAATAGCGGCAGAGGGAATCTCCACCCGTCGAAGTCCCTGACACATCCCGAAGGCATCCTCCTCTATCCGTTTCACCGTACTTGGAATCCTGACCTCCTCCAAGGCGAAGCATTTGAAAAAACAGCCGAAACGGATGTTTTCCAGCCCTTCGGGGAGCACCACCGAGGCGAGTCCTTCGCAATGGCTGAAGACGCTCATCTTCAATTCCTTCACCTTCGGCGGAATCACAACCGAACGCAGCTTCTTGCAACCCGCGAACGCCTCCTTCCCGATGGTTTTAACACTGTCCGGCAGCGTGACGGCATCCAAATTTTCGCATCCGGCAAACGCCTCACTACCGATTGCTCCAACACCTCCGGGAACAGAAAACTCCTTGAGGTCTTTGTTGTTTTGGAATGCCTTTTGGCAGATTGATAAACACTTTTTCCCCGAGTGGTCATAGTGGACAGCAGTCCCATTGGTGACATCTCCTGTTCTGTCATAGTCAAGATATTCTACTTCTTTCATAACTGATTAAATTTGAAAATTATTTTGATCCGATAATCACATTACAAAAACTATGCCAAAACATCCCAAATGTTAGCTATTATTTTTGGCACGATATTTGCGTAACAGTTGCAAATTCTTACCAAATTAAAAAACTCAATATTATGATTAAAACATTTGAAACCAAAGCTTTTGACCATCATTTCATTATCAATGACAACGGCTGGACATTATTAATTGACACAGGTTCTCCTAGCACACTTTTTGACGGAGATGCATTTGAATTTCTGGGGAAGCGCGTTTCCAAAGGGATTCTGAGCTTCCCGCCCGACATCATCAGCGAGATGCTTGGCACCCATATCGACGCCCTAGTGGGTTGCGACATCCTGAAGCACTTCAGCGTGCTCATCGACAGCAGCCAATCCTCCATAACCTTCAGTGACGAGGAATTGTCGATGACAGAGGGGGAAAGCATCCCCCTTTCGAGCAAGTGGGGCCTTCCTTGTGTGTCATTGCGTCTGAACGGGCGGGACGGGAATTACTTCCTGGACTCGGGGGCCAAAATCAGCTATGTCAAGAGAAACTTTGTCGACGGGCTGACCCCAGAGGGACAGGAGGGCGACTTTTACCCTGGATTCGGCCACTTTGAGACCCCGGTCTACCGCATTCCGACAAGCGTCGGGGGACACGAATTCCCAGTGAGTTTCGGCACACTTCCCCATAAGCTTGAATTGCCGCTCCTCAACCTTACCGGAGCCACGGGCATCATCGGCCACGACCTCTTCCAGCACTTTGCCATCCTGCTTGACCTCAGAAACAAAACCTGCCAGTTGAGATCTTTAACGAAATGACAGCATTGTGCCAAAATGTCGCGTTCTGACATTTTGGCACAATTTTTGTTATGAATAATAACAAATAAATATTTGATTCATAAAAACCGATTTATGCTACTCTATTTTAACAACGTATATACCGATGCTCTCGACAAGGACAAGCAGATGGATGTGGTGCCTGAGGGCGACACGCTTGTATTCAAGATCAAGAAGAACGGCAAAACCACCTCTTTTCACCTGCCGATGGACGAGCAAGCATATGACCTTAGTCGTTTCATCCGGTTTCACCTCGGCACGGCCGAGAATCATCCAAGCACATACAAGAAAAAAGGGGTGGGCGTATGCATCCTCGACTCTCAAGGCGAAATCGGACTCCCGCGTCAGGATGATTTGCAGCCCAGCTTGCCCAACTCTGACATAGACCAATACAGTTATGACAGATTGACAGAGATTTTTGGTCAAAAGGGCGTGATTTACGCATTGTTCGAACTATACGACGGCTTAAGTGATGAAACTGTGAGGAGAATCATCCAGCACTGCGTGGTGTTGCAGTCGAAGTTCGTCTTCTTCGGCGAGCCCAGTGCCGCCCGGAGACTTACCCTGAAGGAGGTTTCGCAAGATCTTGGGGTGGACATCACATCCGTGTCACGCGGCACGCGGCACGTGCGCATCTACTCGCCCTGCGGCAAAGTGTTCACGCTCGACAACAACGTGCTCGACCTGGAACAGCCATCCCTCTTCGACGAAGGGCTCAAGGGCGAACACGGTATCGTTTCGCGGCTGGAATTGCTTTACCGGATCAAAGGCATCCGCGAGGGTGCGGAGACAGGGGAGCCGTTGAGCGACGAGGAGATCTGCAAACGGCTGCAACAGATGGGCTACGACATCAAGCGTCGCACCGTGACCAAATACCGCAACATCCTTGACAGTAAACAGTCCTCTCGATAATCAAAGACCTCATCGCGTTTGGGACGCAGAAACAATAAATACAGTTTATTAGGTAAATAATCATCAAAAAGCCAAAAACTATGCCAGCATTTTTAATGGTAGACTACACACTACCGAAAGCCATCCAACAATTACAACAGCAAATTGATTCCGAAGATTTGTATGTAAGGGAAGACCCTGACAGTTCTATCTCCTTCGGTTTGGAATCGGAGCCCCACGTAACTCTTGCCCCCTGTCTCCGGAACAACACCAAACTGGATAACGTGAAAAAGTTCCTGCAGCCATTGGAGAACTACAGACTCGAACTTACGGGGCTAACCGTGTTTGAAAACAGACAGTTTGATGTGTTGGTGTGCAATGTCAAACGCTGTGACCCGTTGTTTGAAACGAATTCTGAAATCTCAGAACATTACAAATTGAAAAATCAATTCAAGTTCAACCCGCACGTGACAGTGGCATACTTGAAAAAAGGCAAAGGCAAAAAATACGCAGAACTCTCATTTCCCAATGAGGTCACGATGGAGCCTAAATGCTTCTCATACAGTCATTCTGAAGGGAAGAAACAGGTAAAAGAGGAATTCTGTGAGTAATGCGAAGGAAAATCATACATCATAATCTCAAATAAAACACACTTATGTATATCAGGAAAGGACAAAGTCGCGATGGTCAAATTCTGTTCAACATCGACGGGAAGTATATCCGTAAAGGGCAATCTTGCTATGATGAAATCCTGTTCAACATCGACGGGAATTACATCCGTGAGGGGCAAGGCCAATACAATGAAATCCTGATGAACATCGACGGCAAATACATCCGTGCGGGACAATCACCCTGCGGCAGTATCCTGATGAACATCGACGGAAGCTATATCCGTGCGGGGCAATCATCCTGCGGTGAAATTCTGATGAATATCACGGGGTGATTCGACTATTAATTCACTATACTATAGTACTTCCCGAACTTGAATTTGAGATTCATCACTGTTATTGATCTTTTCCATATTTGATTCTGGTGCCTTTACACCAGCAGGTTCCAATGTCGGAGATCCCGTTTGGCCGGTCATCACACCTCAAACGGCCACTTCAGCACGAAATCGTCCGGGGTGAGTTTTATGCCGTAGCGGGGGTTGCCGTAACGGTCCGTCCCCATAATCTCAATACTGTAGCATTTCTCCCATTTGTACTTGATGACATAATTGTCGTAAAACTTGTCGAAATACTTCCGGACGGAGGCGGTGGCATTCGCGAAGTTGTTGGACACCGTGCCCTTCTCCAACCAAGATTCCACCTCCTGGATGTCACCGTGCTTGCCGCTGACGTTTTGGTAAATGAACATCAGTTCCTCCTTGTAATCCCCCATCTCAAATTGCGAGAGACAGCGCGGAATCGTGTTGTCCTTCGTAGCTCGCACAATTTGGCGAAGGAAAAAGACATACAGCGTTTTCGACAGGTTTCCCCGTTCGAACGTCACCTTTTTGAGTTTTTGATCGGGAAGTTCAACAAAGATTCCATTTTCTTTCACAATAATACGGCACGGATCTTTCTGTTTGCTCTTGTTGTTCAACCTCCGCAACCCCTTTTTCATCAACGTGGCCGCAAGGTCAACGTTTCCCTGGGTACGTATGGCAAGCCATTCCAGCAGTTCTTCCACCATTTGATTTTTAACCATTGACTCATCCACCAAACGTTCCAAATCCCCCATAGT
>JAEEGL014906032.1_pt1 | contig 118416 bp, 103 predicted proteins | sample 9134231 | NCBI WGS metagenome assembly JAEEGL01 (sample SAMN16246548, study PRJNA631951) | gut metagenome | biome: gut microbiome; feature: rumen; material: fiber-attached | host: Bos | place: Iran: Karaj | collected 2018-10
AATTATATGAATGGATTTCGAAATAACAATTGAGACAAGCTTAGAAGGATTCTGATAAAAGAAGAATGATTCGAAGTTACGCTCGCTTTCGTGATTGTAAACAATCACTTTCGCTTATAACTCTCTTTGAGAGTTATATATCTGAGTGAGTTTTCATCAAGAAAACTCACGAATTTGTGCGAACGAGAATCATGCTTATTTTGAAGATAATCCTTCAAGCATTGTCGAACTGTTTTGAGAAAACATTCATATAATGCGAAACTGTTATTTTGAAAGCAGCGTATATTGTACGTTTCAAAAAGTATAGTTTTATAAATATCTTAATTATGGTATAATGTACTTCGCAGTTAATTAAAATTGGATTAGAGGTCGAAAAATGCCATTACCGGATATATTAAAAAATAAAAAAGTGAAGAATGCAATTGTTACAATTATAGAGATTGCAATTGTTGCAGCCATAATTATGAGCGGTCTTATGTTTGTGAGAAGCAAGCTCACAGGGCAGTCTTTTGGAGTTGGAAATGTTGAACAAAAGAAGGCTTCGGATAATAAGAAAGCTGAAGAGCAAAAGAAGCAGGAGATATATGATAAGTATCTGATTCAGGTAAATATCAAAAAATCTGCTGTAATTGTATATCAGCAGAATAAGAAAAAAACAGACAAGAAGGCTATCAGAGTAATGAAAGCTTCTATTGGTTCTAAGGTGAAAAAAGGCAAATACAAGCTTTTTGAATCTTATGAATGGAGAAACACAAATGTTTCTGACAATATTTGGAATAAATATAATTTCAGATACAGCGATAATGCATGGTTTCAATCTGCTGACTATAATGATAAATACAGCTGGTGCCTTAAAGCATCAAGTTACAAAAAAATCGGAAAATCACAGAAGAATAATAAGAATATTCAATTGTATGCAGGTGATGCAGCCTGGATTTTTAACAATTGTGGTGCAGGAACCGTTGTTGAGATAGTAAAAGGTAAAAAAGAAGACAAGCTTCCGCTGGAAATTAGTCAAAGTAAGAGCCTATATGACAAATGTGGCTGGGATCCAACTGATGCTTCAAAGGGGAATCCGTACAAAAAGGCTGCAAATGGAACAGTTTCATATTATGGAAAATATGTATATGTTGAAAAAGGAGATAATGCGGATTATTATTCCAATATAATAGCACTCAGTGCAAGTGGAAAAGTAATTACAGATAATCTTTCACATGATAGCCTTGATACTTCATCAGTGGGAAAAAAGGAACTGAATTACTATTATAAGGCTAAAAGCGGAACTGAATTTAAGGCAACAATAAAATACAAGATAATTGATACTACGCCACCTGTAATTAAGGTTCCTGACAAGGAAATTGAGTATGAGATGAAAGATGTATCTGATGAAAAGATAAAAAAAGAAAAAGTAAAAAATGAAATTGAAAAACTTGTAGAAGATGAATGTTCTTCCAATGAAGGGAAAATAGTTGTAACAGCATTCCCTAAGGAAGAATTAAAAAAAGGAATTAATTATGTGAATGTTGTAGCAACTGATGATTCGGGAAATATAGGTTCTGCTCAGGTTGCTGTTAAAATAGTTAAACAGAAAAAAGAAAAAGATGAAAAGAAAGACAAAAACAAAAAAGAAAAAACAACAAAAAAATCTAAAGATAAGAATAATAGCAAAGACAATAAAAGCAATAAAAATACTGATAATAAGAAGTCGGATAAAGTAAAAGAAAAGGCAACAACAAAAAAGCAAAAAGAAACAACAGCGAATGTAAAAGAAACAACAAAAGTACAGAATATTAATCAAAATGAAACAAAAGTTGAAGAAACGCCTTCTGTTGCCGATGATTCAGTAGTGGAAGAAATTCAGTAAATTGATTTTGTTTGTTATTTCAATAAAAAGATTTTGAAACTTTTATATATGCCTGATATTTAATAATAATTTCATATCTAATAATAGTTTTAGTGTGAATTTAACATTATTTAAAGAAATGTATGAAAAGGAGGAACTATGATTCAATGTAAGAATTGTGGAGGAAATGTCAAATTTGACATCAAATCCCAAAAGATGTTCTGCAGTTTCTGTAATACTTATTATGATCCTTATGAATTTGAGGAAGATGAAGCGGATGCTGAAGAACATGTAGTAAATGACCCAAATGCGTTTTTGATTGATGACACCGTAAATCAAGGCTCGTATATGACAACTATATATACTTGTCCTGAGTGTGCGGGGGAGATTATCAGTGATGAAAATGAGGCAGCAACATTTTGTTCTTTCTGCGGAGCGTCAACGGTACTTGCGAGCAGAATTTGTAAGAGTAAAAGACCTTCATCTATTATTCCTTTCAAAATTACAAAGGATGAATGTAAGGAATTATACAGAAAGAGGATGAAAAAGGCCATATATGCTCCTTCTGAATATAAAGATGAGAAGTACCTGGACAGTTTCAGAGGAATATATATGCCATACTGGGTATATGATTCATCGCAGCATAATTTTGTAAATCTTACAGGAAAAAAGACATATAGAAGAGGAGATTATAAGTACGAGGAAACATATGATATAGGTTTTAGTCTTGATGCTGATTATAAAGGTATTTCCTATGATGCATCATCATCCTTTGCCGATTCAATAAGTAGTGCTATTGCACCTTATGATCATTCTAAAGCTGTTAAGTTTACACCTGCTTTTTTCAGTGGATTCTATGCAGATACAACTGATGTTGAAGCAGATGTTTATGCGGCTGACGTGGAAAATATCGTAAATACTTCAACAACTAATGAAATTAATAAACAGCCGGAGGTCAAATCAATAAGTATTAAGTATCCGGCAACAGGTAAGAGTGCAGTATTTAACACAAATGTTAGATGTAAAGAAGAATCAATGTATCCTGTATGGTTTGTGTCACATAGATTTGGTGACAGAGTAACATATGCAACTGTAAACGGATATACAGGAAAGATTGCTGCAGATATTCCTATTGATCCTAAAAAATATATACTTGGTTCATTACTTGTTGCTATTCCAATATTTATTCTTTTATCATTTTTGCCTTTGCTTATACCTAGAGTTGCGTTGTATATTGCAACAATTGTATCTGTATTTGGTTTTGTTACAGTTTTAGTTGAAAGCAGAAACGTAAAGAAAAAGGATAATAATGTTGACGATAAGGGAATGAAAGATAAAGTCGTCAATAATGATGATGATAATCCAAAGAATTATAATTTATATGCAATAATACTATATGTTGTATCTATTGCTATTGGAGTTATTGTTGTTGTTACCAAACCTGTTTTTGATGCATATTATTATGGAGCGGTTATTTTAGAACTGATTGCATCAATATTATGTTTCCTTGTTGTAATTTATAATTATAATTTATTATCTACAAGAAAACTTCCACAGTTTAAGAGAACAGGGGGTGATGACCGTGCGTAAATATAATATTATTTTATTGTTCATATTTTTGTTTGCATTATCTTTAGGTATAAACACCAGTGTAACTGCAGAAGAAGTTTACAGAAACAATAATACCGGTTATGTTGTTGATATAAATGACAAAGCAGATTTGCTAACGGATTCTGAAGAAAAATCGCTGTTAGAAATAATGACTGAAATAACAGAATACGGTCATGTTTGTTTTTTGACTGAAGATAATCCGAGTTCATATTCAGCAACTGATATTGCGAAAGATTATCTGGATAATAATTATTTTGATGAAAGTGCAACAGTTTTTCTCATTGATATGTATCATAGAGAAATAATTATTGACAGTACAAAAACTATAGGAGACAGGATAACACCTTCTTATGCCAATACGATTGCTGATAATGTATATAAGTACGCTCATGAAGGTGATTATTACAAAACTGCAAGTGAAGTATTTTCTTCAATTGGTATTTTGATGAAAGGTGGCAAAATCGCACAACCTCTTAAGATTATTTCTAATGTATTGTTAGCGATTGCAATTGGATTCATTGTTAATTTCTGTATTATTCTGTCGACATACCAGATAAAGCCGGCTTCATTCAAGGAGATTATCAATAAAACCAAGAAACGAATAGATATTACAAATTTTGGAGTTGCATTGATTAACACAAAGAAAACTTACTCCCCTCAAAGTAGCGGAAGCAGTTCAGGTGGAAGTAGAGGCGGCGGAGGCGGCGGCGGCCACAGTTCCGGAGGCCACAGCTTCTAATTATAGAAATGATTTGTATTTCGCAGGAAATAGTTTCTATTTCCTGCGATTTTTTCTTGCTATCACGGCTGCTAATTTTCTTACTGAATCAACTTTTTTCTTTTGTTCTTCATTCATATCTTTTGTTAGTACATCAAGAAGAAGTTCTGTTTCTTCATTGCTGAAATAGATTCCCTTTGATGCTGCTTTACCCGATTCCGTTAAAACATATGATATTAAGTTTTTAGAATCAATATTCTGACTTTTTTCGATTATTGAATTAAGTATTTCGAACTTTTCTTTCGATATTCCCTCAAGCACGGGATTGTTCATCCACCAATTGGTTGAATTTCCGAGGCTGTTATTGTTGTAATTTTTATTATTTTTATTATTTGTATTATTTTTATTATTTGTATTATTATTGTTGTTTTCACTATTCATTTATAACTCCTTTTTTTTACATAAACGCATTGAAATCTTTGAAATCAAAAGGAATATCTCCATTTGACATTAAATCAAATAAACTTTTGTACATCTCGATATTTTCAAGAATATCGTCATCTAAAAAATCTTTTAATTCACTAAATATATCATTACTATTTAACTCTGAATCTAATTTATCTTTCATATTAACTATTTTTATTATCTCATTGTATTTAATAAGCATTAATATAATATGCTTATTTCTTATATGTAGAAAAGGGAGAATGGTCTTAATCATTTCCAACGATGGAACCGAAATTAAACTGTCTAAATAAGTTTGTTTCACAAAGACCGCCTCCCCATATTTTACATTAGGAAAATACCTGATAATTTACTTTACAAGTTTTCCTATGAATTTAGATATAAATAATAATCTTATGAATGTTCTTCGTTGCTTTTCATAAATGAAAAAAGATTAGCATCCACATCCGCCACTTAAATTACCAAGGATGTTTCCGCCGCATCCACATCCTCCGCCACATGCAGACATAATGATTAATAACCAAATAAGATTTGAACAGTCATTTCCGCCACATCCGTTATTACATCCGCAACCATTGTTACCAAATAAAAGCAGAATAAGAATTAAAAAAAGAAAATTGTTTCCCCCGTCCTGACAGTCACATCCACATTGTGTTGCTGTTAAATCACTCATTAGAATACCTCTTAATAATGTTTACACTACAATTATATGATGGGATTCTGTTAATGTTGACTGAATTATTTTTAGAATTCTTTAATACATTTCCAAAATATAATTTTTATCTTTAATACATTCCCAGAATGAATTCCTGAATTAAAAAGAGTTATTTGATATTAATTGCTCATGACACAAAAAGTGAGCATATATTATTATATAAATTTCAGGATGAAAATATGAATAATGTAAGAAGAAAACTAAAGATTGACGGGATTTTGAGGGAAGGAATCGTTGGAAAGGATATTAGTATAGTAATAATGGATACCGGAGTTGCAAGTCATCCGGATTTAAATAAGAAAATAATATGCTTTAAAGATTTTGTTCGTGCTCCACTGGAAGGAAGTTTTGGAAGCGTTAATGATAGTATTGATAATGGTATTAATAAAATATATGATGACAATGGCCATGGAACTCATATAGCGGGAATTTGTGTGGGGAGCGGATATATGTCAGGAGGCAGGTATAGAGGTGTTGCTCCGGGAGCCCGACTTATTGTGTTAAAGGTTTTGGATAATAAAGGAATTGGAAAAGAAGAAAATATAATAAAAGCCTGTAATTGGATTCTTGAAAATAAAGAAAAATACAGTATAGACATTGTTAATATATCTTTTGGAACTACTGAAACTAACAAAAATACGCAAATAATGAATACCTGCGTTGAGAATATGTGGGATAAAGGCATAGTTGTAGTTGCGTCGGCAGGAAACAGCGGACCGGAAATTGATACTGTAACATCTCCCGGAATATGTCCTAAGATAATAACAGTAGGAGCAGTTGAAAATAATGAAGTTGTAGTTATTGACAATAAAAAAGTTACAGATTATTCAGGTCGTGGGAAAATCGGAGAGTATAAACCGGAAGTAGTTGCGCCGGCAAATAGAATAGTAAGTTGTAACAACCGTTATGATTTGAAAGGTTACACCATAAAAAGTGGCACATCCATGGCGACACCAATTGTATCCGGGTGCATTGCATTGTACAAAAGTTTATACAAAGATTATGATAATAACCGAATAAAACTTAATTTATGTAAGTCCTGCACAGATTTGTTCAGAGAAAAGAACAGACAAGGTTACGGATTAATTGATATTCGTAAATTTATTTACAAAAATTATTAATTAGAGTATAATTCAAAAGAATGTGTCTTGATAATCATATATCTAATTATTAGAACGAAAATCATAAAAGTTATAACTTTTATGGTAGTAGTCTTTGAAGATGTATGAGTAATCATAAAGATATGCAAGGAGGAAATACAAATGGACAAAATTAAAATGACCACCCCATTAGTTGAGATGGACGGAGATGAGATGACAAGAATTCTTTGGAAGATGATTAAAGATGAATTGCTTTCTCCATTCGTTGATTTAAAGACTGAATACTATGATTTAGGACTTGAATACAGAAATGAGACAAATGATCAGGTAACATTTGATTCAGCAGAGGCAACAAAGAAATACGGAGTTGCTGTTAAGTGTGCAACAATCACACCAAATGCTGCAAGAATGACAGAGTATAACCTTAAAGAAATGTGGAAGAGTCCTAACGGAACAATCAGAGCAATTCTTGACGGAACTGTTTTCAGAGCTCCAATCATTGTAAAGGGTGTTGAGCCATATGTTAAGAATTGGACTAAGCCAATCACAATTGCAAGACATGCATACGGTGATGTATATAAAGGAACAGAGATGAAGATTCCGGCTGCCGGAAAAGCAGAACTCGTTTATACAAATGAAGCAGGTGAAGAGACAAGAGAACTTATTCACAACTTTGATGCACCTGGAATCATCCAGGGTATGCACAACTTAAACGGTTCTATTGAAAGTTTTGCAAGAAGTTGTTTCAACTTTGCATTAGATACAAAACAGGATCTTTGGTTTGCAACAAAAGATACAATTTCAAAAAAATACGATCATACATTCAAAGATATTTTCGCAGAAATATTTGAAAATGAATATAAAGAAAAATTTGATGCTGCAGGAATTGAGTATTTCTACACACTTATCGATGATGCAGTAGCAAGAGTAATGCGTTCAGAAGGTGGATATATCTGGGCATGTAAGAACTATGATGGAGACGTAATGTCAGATATGGTAGCAACAGCATTTGGTTCATTATCAATGATGACTTCAGTGCTTGCATCTCCAAACGGATATTATGAATACGAAGCAGCTCACGGTACAGTTCAGAGACACTACTACAAACACTTAAAAGGTGAAGAGACATCTACAAACCCAATCGCAACAATATTTGCATGGTCAGGAGCTCTAAGAAAACGTGGTGAACTTGATAATATTCCTGAACTTATGGCTTTTGCTGACAAACTTGAAAAAGCATGTATCGATACAATTGAGAACGGTGAGATGACTGGAGATTTATATCTTATCTCTACACTTGAGAATAAGAAGAAGTTAAATACTCAGGATTTCATCCTTGCAATCAGAAAAACACTTGAAGGATTAATGTAATTATATTTTTGGAAAAACATCCGGTTTCCCGGATGTTGTTTCAAAATGTATAGATTTTGAAACAACGAATTGGTGATATGTGGAAAAATTTGAAGCGTTTGTTTAATTATTATAAGCCGTATAAGAAGTTGTTCTTTTTAGATACTTTCTTTGCAATTGTTGCGTCTCTTATAAGTTTGGTGATTCCACTTGTTGTCAGGTATGTAACTTCGAAAGTGATATATTTAGAACCACAACTTGTAAGACAGAGACTGATATTGATTGCAATAGGAGTTACGATACTTGTTTTGATACAATGTTATGCGAACTACTTTATATCAAATTATGGACATGTAATGGGTGCAAAAATTGAATATGATATGAGACGGGAGATTTTTGAACATTATCAGAAGCTGTCATTTTCATTTTTTGATGATGAAAAAGTTGGACAGCTTATGTCTAGAATTACATCTGATTTATTTGATATCACGGAACTTTTGCATCATGGTCCGGAAAATCTGATTATTTCGTTCATTAAGTTAATAGGAGCTTTTGTTATTCTGATTTGTATAAGTCCGGTTCTTACTCTTGCAGCATTTGCCCTTGTTCCTTTTATGATTGTTTATGCTTACTTCTTTAATAAAAAGATGAAGCGGACTTTTAAAAAGAACAGAGTCAGGGTTGCTCAGATTAATGAACAGATTGAAGATAATTTATCAGGAATCAGAGTTGTAAAATCTTTTGCAAATGAAGATATAGAAAATAGAAAGTTTGATATTGGAAATAATAATTTTCTGGAGGCTAAGAAGGATAATTATAAATATATGGGTGGTTATCACTCAGGGCTTACTGCCTTTACAACTATGATTAACCTGATTGTTATTGTGACAGGTGGAATGTTTATTGCAAATAAAGTGATTAATGTAACTGACTTACTTACTTTTCTTTTATACATTAACATTTTTACAGATCCAATTAAGACTTTAATTGATTTTACAGAAAGTTTTCAAAATGGTTATTCCGGATATGAGAGGTTTGCGGCAATTCTTGATATAGAGCCTGAAATTAAGGATAGTGAAGATGCTATTGAAATTGAGAATATTAAAGGGGATATAGTATTTGATGATGTTTCCTTTAAATATAATGATAATTCTCACAGAGTTCTAAGGCATGTTAATCTCAATATTCCAAGAGGAGAATACTATGCTTTGGTTGGTTCTTCAGGGACAGGAAAGACTACAATGTGTAATCTTATTCCAAGATTCTATGACGTGACAAAGGGAGCTATTACAATTGATGGAGTTGATGTAAGAAAGATAAAATTGAAGAATCTTAGAAATAATATTGGTATTGTGCAACAGGATGTATACTTGTTCGCCGGAACTGTTTTTGATAATATATTATATGGAAGACCTGATGCTTCCAGAGAAGAAGTAATTGAAGCGGCTAAGAATGCCAATGCTCATGATTTTATAATGTCACTTCCTAACGGATACGATACAGATATTGGTCAGCGAGGCATTAAATTGTCAGGAGGACAGAAGCAGAGATTATCTATAGCAAGAGTATTTCTAAAGAATCCGCCTATACTTATTTTTGATGAAGCAACATCTGCACTTGATAATGAGAGTGAAAAAGTTGTTAAGGATTCTCTTGAGAAACTTGCAAAGAACAGGACTACAATAGTTATTGCTCATCGTCTTACAACAGTAAAGAATGCCCACAAGATTCTGGTCCTTACAGAGAACGGAATTGAGGAAGAGGGTACTCATGAAGAACTTATTAATATGAAAAATATATATTATGATTTATATAATGCGTAGGAGGATAAAAATGGTAAAGCACTATATTATTTGGAAAATGAATGAAGAGTTGACCGGAGAAGAAAAGACACAGGCCAAACTCAAAATTAAGGAAGCTTTAGAAGGGCTTGTTGGAAAGATTGACGGACTTGAGAAGATGAATATTCTGACTGACTGTTTTGAAGCATCTGCAGGTGATATTATGATGGACAGTGAGTTTACAACAAAAGAAGCACTTGAGGCATATCAGGTAAATCCATTACACGTTGATGTGGCAACAAATGTAGTAAGACCAAATGTAGAAATCAGATTGAGTTTTGATTTTGAAGTTTAAATTTGAAATGAAATAATAAAATCAAAATTTGAAATGTATAATTTTAAGTAAATAATATGAATAACAAAAAAGAAAGCAAAAGTGAATCAAATCACCTTTGCTTTCTTTTTTTAAATAAATTGCTTTTATATATTAACTTTCGATTATCGTGCCGACTTTTCCTTTGATTCCGCTCTTAGCTTTTTCTAAGTTTGTAATAATTGCACGTCTTCCACTTGCTGCAGCAACAAAGTTATAAGAGGCATCAATCTTTGGAAGCGAAGTAGCCTCTGCAAAATGACCACCGTCGATTAATTCCTTTGCTTCTTCAGGTGAAATCTTTCCGATAGCTCTTTCTGTATCAAGACCTTCATCTATTACAAGGTTGTCACTTGAAGTAAGAATCATAAGAGTAGAAGCGTCTAACATGTCAGCAAGCTTTGCTGCAGTATAATCCTTTTCAATTACGGCACTGGCACCTTTTAATACCATATGTTGTTCTAATACAGGAATTCCGCCGCCACCTGCTGCGATGACAAGCTGGTGAGCATCCAAAAGAGCTCTGATTGCATCTATCTCGTAAATATCTACAGGCTTTGGACTGGCAATTATACGTCTGTAACCGTCATCGCTTGCCTCGTATTCAACATAATTTCCTTTTTTCTGTTCCTTATCTGCTTCAGACTTTGTCATAAGACGACCGATTACTTTGGTAGGTTTGTTAAAGGCTCTGTCAAAAGGATCAACTCTTACCTGAGTAATAATTGTGCTGACAGGTTTGTAGATTCCTCTGTTGAGTAATTCAGTTCTGATTGCATTCTGTAAATCGAATCCGATGTAACCCTGACTCATTGCACCACAAATGGACATTGGAGCAACAGTTCTGTCAGGATCAAGTCTTGAATATTCGGTCATGGCAGTCTGAATCATACCTACCTGAGGACCGTTACTGTGTGTGATAACTACTTCATATTTTGCTTCAACTAAATCAGCAATAGCAATTGCTGCTTTTTTTACTCTTTCGTGTTGCTTTGGAAAAGATTCACTGAAGGCATTTCTTCCAAGTGCAACAACAACTGTATTGTTTGCCATAATCATGTCTCCTTAAACGAAAAAATTATATATACATTATAAGTCAAATATCCTTAAAATACAATAAAGCCAAGGATAATACAAATAAAATAAAGTATGCTATTTACAGAGAAGATGACCATTCTTCCCATTGCTCAAACAGAGGCTCTAACTCTTCATTTATTTTATTTTGCTCAGCGGTTAGCTTGGACAATTCCGCAAGGTTGGTTCCTATAGAAGGATCTGATAATTTTTCTTCAATTTCTGCAAGCTTTTCTTCTAGTTCGGCAATTCTTGCTTCAGCCTTCTTTATAGAATTTTCAAGTTTTCTTATCCGCGCTTGTTCTTCCTTTTGCTGCAAATAATCATTTTTTGAAGAAGAAGCAGTAGAGGAGGTTGTTTCTGTTTTCTTATCATCAACTACAGGAGCATAAATCTTTGTCAGTTCCTCTTTCTTTTCCTCATAGTAATCATAATTACCAATATAATTAACTAATTTTTGGCTTGTTAACTCTATAATTCTTGTTGCAGTCTGATTTATGAAAAATCTGTCATGCGATACATACAGAATAGTTCCGGTGTATTTGTTAAGCGCGTTTTCAAGAATTTCCTTTGAAACCATGTCAAGGTGGTTTGTAGGCTCATCGAGAATGATAAAGTTTGCGTTTGAGAGCATAAGTTTAGCCAAAGACAATCTTCCCTTTTCGCCACCGCTTAAATCTCCAACTTTTTTGAAAACATCGTCTCCTGTAAACATAAACGCAGCAAGTACATTTCTGATTTTTGTGTTTGTAAGGTCGGGATATGCGTCCGAAACTTCTTCAAATAGATTATTGTTGTCATTTAGAGTGTGATGTTCCTGATCGTAATATCCGATAAATACGTTTGTACCAAGTGTAAAGGAGCCTGAGTCGGCAGGGACAATTTCATTGAGTATTTTTAAAATAGTAGTTTTTCCGGTCCCGTTGTCTCCAATCAGTGCAACACGTTCGCCTCTTTTTATGGAAAAAGATAAATCTGAAAATAACTGCCTTCCGTCATAACTTTTTGAGAGCGAGTCAACAAAGAGAACATCATTACCACTGACACAGTTTGGTTCTAAAGTTAGCGACATTGTTGATTCAACAGTGTCAGGATTGTCTATAACTACCATTTTTGAAAGTGCAATCTCACGACTCTGGGCACGTTTATAGAACTTTTCCTGTTTGAAAGAACGAAGTTTTTCAATAACTTCTTCCTGATGCTTGATTTCTTTTTGCTGCTTGATATATAAATTGATTAATGACTCACGCATCGCCTGTTTCTTTTTTGAAAAATCAGAATAGTTTCCCATATAAACATGGGCTCTGTGTGAATCAATTTCAATTACTTTAGTCACAATCTTATCCAAAAAATATCTGTCGTGAGCCACAATTAGTACAGCTCCGGGATATGTTGAAAGATATGTCTCAAGCCATTTGATGGAATTTAAATCCAAGTGGTTAGTAGGCTCATCAAGTATTATTATGTCAGGTTTTGAAAGTAGAAGTTTGCCGAGAGCCACTCGTGTCTTTTGCCCACCGGATAACTGATTTACGGGTTTGTCATATACTGATTCATCAAAGCCGATACCTTTAATGATACCGGATATTTCGCTTTTATATGTATAGCCGCCCTTTAAATCAAAGTCGTGGGTAAGACGGGTGTATTTGTCGGTGAGTTCAATAAGTTCATCACCTGTTAACGAATTCATTGATGATTCCATATCTCTGAGACGGTTTTCCATTTCAATCAATTCACTTTTGACTGATAAGATTTCCTCATAAATAGTAGATTCGCTGGAAAGATTCTGATGTTGGGCAAGATAGCCGATAGTTTTATCTTTTCCGGTAGTAACATTGCCGTCATCTGCAGGAAGTTCACCGATAATTATTTTTAGAAGAGTAGATTTGCCGGCACCGTTAACACCGATTATTGCGGCCTTTTCTGTATCTTCTAAATGAAAAGAACAATCTTCTAATATGACATCTGTCCCATATGCTTTTGATATATGATTACATGATAAAATCATTACTGTTAACCTCTTTATATATTATTTAGTTTGCTGATAATACGCGCAAATTTTATTGTAGCATAGATAAACATCTTTGAATAGTATTGCACCTTAAATCAAATTTGTGAATTATTTGACAATCTGATGATATAGCCATATAATTATTAGTTGATGAAATTGCACGATATTAATACAGATAATAATTGCAAAACATTATAATTATAGATCGAAGAGGAATAGTAATAATGAAGAATATATCAAACGCAGTTATAAAAAGATTACCAAGATATTACAGATATTTGGATGAATTAAGAGCTAATGGAGTGGAGCGTATTTCTTCGGGAGATCTTAGCAGAATGATGAATGTTACTGCCTCTCAGATAAGACAGGATCTGAATAATTTTGGCGGATTTGGTCAGCAGGGTTATGGTTATAATGTCAATTATCTGTTTGAAGAAATCGGGACTATTTTAGGTCTTGATAAAGAACACAGAATGGTTGTTGTGGGAGCAGGTAACCTTGGTCAGGCAATTGCAAATTATGCAAATTTTGATAAGCGCGGATTTAAAATAGTTGCTCTTTTTGACAGCAATCTTGATCTTATAGGTAAAAAAACTAGAAACGGGGAAATAAAAGATATAGAAGAAGTCTATGATTTTGTTAAAAATGAGAATATTGAAATTGTTGCATTGACACTTCCTAAGGAACCGGCAACTGAGATTGCCATGAAATTGTTGGATTGTGGAGTGAAAGCATTTTGGAACTTTGCCCATACCGATTTGGAAGTGCCGGATGGAGTAATAGTAGAAAATGTTCATTTGTCGGAAAGTCTGATGGAACTTACATACAAATTGTCAGAGCAAAGTCAAGTTGGTAAATAATTAGGATAAAAGATAATAAGATAAAAAAGAGGATATTGTTATGAAGCATATTATTACCGGATCGGAAATGAAGCTGATAGACAAACATACAATACAGACAATAGGGATACCATCTCTTGTGCTTATGGAGAGAGCAGCGTTATCAGTTGCAGATGAGATACGTAATGATTTTGAAAGTAGCTCTAAGATTTGTTGTGTCTGCGGAGTGGGAAATAATGGTGCAGATGGCATAGCGGTTTCAAGGATACTGATGAACAGAGGATTTGAAACCTTTATTTATATTGTTGGAAATAAAGAAAAAGCTACAGAAGATTTCTTGAAACAGTTGTCTGTATACAATAATGTTAATGGAAATATAATTTCTGATTTTGAGAGTTTTAAAGATAATAAGTTCGACCTAATCGTGGATGCTGTCTTTGGAGTAGGATTATCGAGACCTGTAGGGGGGATTTTTGAAGAGGTCATAGATTATATTAACGATAATTACAAGGCCATTTACGCTGTTGATATTCCATCGGGAATTGATGCAGATACCGGCATGAAATTAAGCACTGCCATAAGAGCTGCAAAAACAATTACCTTTGGATGCAATAAGACAGGACTTTTGTTTAACAATGGAAAAGATTATGCGGGACAAGTAATAGTAGCTGATATTGGTTTTCCGATTACTCTTTTTGACAATTCACCAAACAGCTATTATTCTTTGGAAGAAGCTGATTTTTCTCTTATTCCTGTTAGGAAAGAAAATTCAAACAAAGGAAGTTATGGAAAGATACTTGTAGTTGCAGGCAATGATACCATGAGTGGGGCGGCATATATTTGCGCCAAGGCCGCACTTAGAATGGGCTGCGGAATGGTTAAGGTATTTACAACTACTCACAATGAAGAATATATCAGAAATAATCTGCCGGAGGCAATGATTACAACTTACGGAACAGATAATCAGACAGAGTCAGTAACAGAAAAACTGGAAGAAGAGATTAAGTGGTGTGATACTGTTGTTGCGGGACCCGGAATTGGATTAGGTGAATTGCAAAATAGTATTATAAGAAAAATCTTGAAAAAAGAAGGAATAAAAATTGTACTGGATGCAGATGCAATTAGTAATATTTCTGATGATGAATCCTTGAGGGATATATTGAAATCAAATAAAAATCAAATAGTAATAACACCGCATATTGGCGAAATGTCAAAGTTTACCGGATTATCCGTATCTGAGATAAAGAATAATCATATAAACGTTGCCAAACAGTTTGCCGGTAGTTACGGTATAACGATTATTATGAAGGATTCTGTTACAACTGTTACTGACGGTAATAAAGTATATATCAATACATCCGGAAACAGTGGGATGGCAACAGCCGGTTCAGGAGATGTGCTTGCAGGAATTACAGCAGCAATGGTTTCTAAAAATATGGACTTTTGTATAGCCGGCGCACTGGCGGCATATATACATGGAATAGCTGGAGATTTGGCATCTGAGAAGACTTCACCTTCTTACATGATTGCAACAGATATTATTGAACAGTTAGCAGATATTACTAAAACAATAGATAGAAAAAATATAAAGAGTTAAACAATAGTTATACAGATAAAGAATAGATGTGTTATAGGAGGCAGCCATGAATCTTGATATGTATTTCAGAGGATATGCAAAGATAAATCTTGATTATATTTGTGAAAATGTTAAGGCTTTGCAGAGCAAATTAAAAGAAAATACAGGGAGTATAGCAGTAATTAAGACTGACGGTTATGGACACGGTGCAGTTCCGATTGCCAAAGTTCTCTCTGATATTGTAGACAGATATGCAGTGGCTACTGTATTTGAGGCAAACAATCTGATAGAGCATGGTATTAAAAATCCAATTATTCTTCTTGGATATACACAGGAAGCAACATATGATCTTGCAATAAATAAAGAAATAAGAATGGTTGTTTACGATTATGACATGGCTGAAAAGATGAATGAACATGCAGGGAAGCTTGGAAAGAAAGCGATAGTTAATATTGCACTTGATACAGGAATGAGCAGAATAGGCTTTCTTCCAACCAGGGAATCTGTTGAAGTGATTGAGAAAATTTACAAACTTGAAAATGTTGTCCTTGAAGGTATTTTTACTCATTTTGCAAAGGCGGATGAATATGATAAGAATTCAGCAAAAAAACAGTTTGATGAATACGAAGCTTTTGTTGAAAAACTTGAGGAGAGGGGAATTAGTATTCCTATAAAACACTGTGCAAACAGCGCTGCTATAATGGAACTGCCATATACCAGTCTTAATATGTCAAGACTTGGAATTGCAATCTATGGTCTGTATCCGTCTGATGAAGTTAGCAGAGAAGTTAAGTTAAAACAGGCAATGTCTCTTCACAGTCACGTAATTTATGTAAAAGAAATTGAAAAAGGTGCAGGAATCAGTTACGGTCATACTTTTATAGCAGACAGAAAAATGAAGATAGCAACAATACCTCTTGGATACGGTGACGGATATTTCAGAAACCTGTCTAATAAAGGAGTAGTACTTATAAAAGGAAAGAGAGTTCCTATTGTAGGAAGAGTGTGCATGGATCAGTTTATGGTTGATGTGACAGGAATGGACGTTGCTATAGGAGATGAAGTTACGCTTCTTGGACAGGATGGAGAAGAATATCTTTCTGTTGATGAAATCGCAAAACTTGCCGGAACATTTAATTACGAACTGGTTTGCGATCTTGGAAAAAGAGTTCCTAGAGTATATACATATAATAATGAAATAGTCGGATGTAAAGATTATTTTGATGATAAGTATGAGGTGAATTTATAAATTCCAATAATGCTACTTGGCTTATAAGGGAGAATCTTGAATAGTTTAAGATACCTGCGTATACATACGGGAAAGTTGGGCATATTATAATTTATAGAGATGAATATTATGGATGATTATAAAACAAATATAATTATTTTTTGTTCGCTCTGCAAATAGAATATTTGGCATAATATAATATGGAGTGTGTATATGATTATCAGACGAGGTGATATTTTTTACGCGGACTTACGACCTGTTCTGGGATCGGAACAGGGTGGCGTCAGACCGGTTTTGATTATACAAAATGATACCGGCAACAGGCACAGCCCCACAGTAATCTGCGCTGCAATTACCAGTAGGATGAACAAAGCAAAACTTCCCACACATGTGGAACTTGCTTCTGAAAAATGCCATATTGAGAAAGATTCTGTAATATTACTTGAGCAGTTGAGAACCATCGATAAATGCAGACTGAAAGAAAAGGTATGTCATCTTGATGGTGAGATGTTAAAAGTAGTAGACAGAGCATTATTTATTAGTCTTGATTTGAACCGTAATTGTTATTCGAAGTTCACGAATAATACATATGTTCATACATTGACTAATGGTTATTAAAATGATATATTTTAAATTATTGTGGAAATTGGGCAAAGCTGTCGGCTTTACCTGATTTTCTTTGTGATAAGAACAAAAGAAAGGAATGGATATCATGTCAGGACATTCAAAATTTGCGAACATTAAACACAAAAAAGAAAAAAACGATGCTGCAAAGGGTAAGATGTTTACAATCATCGGTAAAGAAATTGCAGTAGCAGTTAAAGAGGGTGGAGCTGATCCTATAAATAACAGCAAACTTAGAGACGTTATTGCAAAGGCTAAGGCAAACAACATGCCTAACGATACTATTGAAAGAGGTATCAAGAAAGCTGCAGGTAACGTTAACGCAGTTAATTACGAGACTGTTACATATGAAGGATATGGACCAAACGGTACAGCTATTATTGTTGATGCCCTCACTGATAATAAGAATCGTACAGCAGCCAATGTGAGAAATGCATTTACAAAAGGAAAAGGAAATGTAGGAACACAGGGCTGTGTATCATATATGTTTGACAAAAAAGGTCAGATTGTTATCGATAAGGAAGAATGTGATATGGACGCAGACGAACTTATGATGATGGCACTTGATGCAGGAGCAGAAGATTTTGCAGAAGAGGAAGACAGCTTTGAGATTATAACAGCACCTGAAGATTTTAGTGTTGTAAGAGAAACACTTGAAAATGAAGGAATCAAGATGGCTGATGCTGAGGTTACTATGATTCCACAAAACTATGTAACTTTGACAGATGAAGAATCAATCAAAAATATCAACAAGATTCTTGATTTGCTTGATGAAGACGACGATGTACAGCAGGTATATCACAATTGGGATGAGTAATAAAGGGTAATAGATGAACACAGTACTATTTGATCTTGATGGTACTTTGCTCCCTATGGATTTAAAAGAATTCAATAAAAACTACCAAAAAACATTGGCTGAATTCTTTGAAGGAAAAGGTTATGATTCCGAACTTATGCTTAAAGCGTTTAATTCAGGAATCAAGGCTATGTTTGAAAACGATGGTTTTATCACGAATGAAGAATGCTTTTGGAAAGTAATCGAAAAAGTTTATTTTCATAGAGACAAGAAGGTAACCGCAAGAGAGAGACTAAAACTTGAACGTGCAATAAATAAATACTACAAGACAGATTTTTCAATTACCAGATTCAATACCAGGCCTACATCCATGGCCAAAGACTGTATTGATCAATTGAAAAATAAGGGATATCAGATTGTCATTGCAGCAAATCCTCTTCACCCGGAGTGTGCTATTACAGAATGCCTTAACTGGGCAGGGATTGATGAGCAGGATTATATTTATGTCACAACTTACGAGAATTCGTGTTTTACGAAACCTAATCTGAATTATTATCGAAGGTTGCTAAAGACAATTGATAAGGACCCGGAAGACTGTATTATGGTTGGAAATAACGTTCATGAAGACATGTGTGCATTTAAACTTGGTATTGATGTGTTTTTGTTAGATGAATGTCTGATAAATGAATATAACGAAGATACATTAGAATATAAAAGAGGTGGCTGGAGAGAGTTTTGTCAGTTTGTAGATGAACTTCCTGCAGTTGATTAAGTTAATTTACTTTTAGGAGGAAAATATGAAGAAGTTATTAGCATTATCAATGATTATGGTATTATCTGCTACTGCATTATTTGGATGTGGAAAGTCAGGTAAGACAGCAGATGGAACTGTAAAAAAAGGAAAACTTATTATGGCTACAAATGCGGAGTTCCCACCATATGAATTCCGTGACGGTGACAAGATTGTAGGAATTGATGCAGAGATTGCAGATGCAATTGCAAAGAAAATGGGTCTTGAATTACAGATTGAAGACATGGCATTTGATTCAATTATCGCAGCTGTTACAGGTGGTAAAGCTGATATTGGTGTTGCAGGTATGACAGTTACAGAAGAGAGATTGCAGAGTGTTAATTTCTCGGATTCATACGCAACAGGTATTCAGGCAATCATCGTAAAAGAGGATTCAGATATCCAGTCTGCAGATGATTTATTTGCAGAGGGAACTAATCATAAGATTGGTGTTCAGACAGGAACAACAGGTGATATCTACTGTTCAGGAGATGCAGAAGATGCAGGATGTGGAACTGTAGAAAAATACAACAAAGGAGCAGAGGCTGTACTTGCTCTTGCTTCAGGAAAGATTGACTGTGTGGTTATTGATAAACAGCCTGCAATCGAATTTGTAAAAGCAAATGAAGGATTAAAGATACTTGAAACAGAGTATGCAATTGAAGATTATGCAATTTGTATTGCAAAGGGAAATGATACGCTTACAAAGAAAGTTAATGATGCTTTAAAAGAACTCAAGGAAGATGGAACATTACAGTCTATTATTGACAAGTACATCAAGGCAGAATAATTAATATATTTACGATATGAAATTAAAGGCTGGCGGTAATACGACAGCCTTTATATTAGTAAAGGGCTTTATACTTAACGATGAATATTTGAGAGGATTTTTATGTTTGAATTATTAAACACTTATATAAACAAAATACAGTGTTCTGTTTCATCTGAATTTGTTCAACAGTTCAGGTTGAATTTTATTGAAAAAGACAGATGGAAATATTTACTAAAAGGTTTGGGTGTTACACTTGAAATCACTTTTTTAGCTGTAATAATTGGTATTTTAATTGGTACAATAGTTGCAATAATCAGAACAACTTATGATACACACGGTGCAGAAACCAGAAATAAATTTCTGAAATTTGTTTTGTCTGTTTTGAATTTGTTGTGTAAAATTTATCTTACAGTAATCAGAGGAACACCTGTAGTTGTTCAGATTCTTATCAGTTACTATATTATTTTTGTCTCATCAAATAATAAGATTCTTATCGCAGTTATTACTTTTGGTTTTAACTCAGGCGCTTATGTTGCAGAGATTATCAGAAGCGGAATACAGTCGATAGACCATGGTCAGTATGAGGCAGGAAGAAGTCTTGGCTTCAGTTACGTTAAGACAATGTTATATTTTATTGCGCCTCAGGCATTCAAAAATGTTCTTCCAACTCTGGCTAACGAATTTATTGTATTGTTAAAGGAAACAGCCGTATCAGGATATATTGCGTTAGAAGATCTGACAAAGGGTGGAGATATTATCCGAAGTGTAACATATTCACCGATAATGCCATTATTTGCAGTGGCACTTATTTATCTTGTTTTAGTTATGTTCTTTACATGGCTTGTTGGAAATCTTGAAAGGAGCTTGAGAAAGGATGAAAGATAATTATACAGGACCACTTATTAAAGTTGATAATATAAAGAAGCACTATAAAGGCGGAAAAATCAAAGCGCTAAACGGTGCCAGTCTTGAGGTGAATAAAGGCGAAGTAGTAGTTATTATTGGACCTTCCGGCAGCGGAAAATCTACAATGCTCAGATCCCTTAATCTTCTCGAAGTTCCTACAGAAGGACATATAATATTTGAAGGCGTTGATATTACAGATAAAAAAGTAGATATAAATATACACAGACAAAAGATGGGAATGGTATTCCAGCATTTTAATCTTTTCCCACACATGACTATTATAGACAACATGACCATCGGACCGGTAAAACTGCTTAAAATGTCTAAGGAAGATGCAGAAAAAAGAGCTTTTGAATTGCTCGACAGAGTAAATCTTAAGGACCGGGCAAAATCATATCCTAATCAGTTGTCAGGAGGACAAAAACAAAGGGTTGCCATTGCAAGAGCGCTCTGTATGAATCCTGATGTTATGCTTTTTGATGAACCGACATCGGCTCTTGATCCTGAAATGGTTGGAGAAGTTCTTAATGTTATGAAAGATCTTGCAAAACAGGGAATGACCATGTTAGTTGTTACTCATGAAATGGGATTTGCAAGAGAGGTTGCAACAAGAGTAATATTTATGGACGAAGGAACAATTATAGAAGACGGTACACCTTCAGAGGTATTTGATAATCCAAAGAGTGAGAGAACAAAAGAGTTTTTATCTAAGATTATTTGATATAAAAAAACACTTGCCATTGCAAGTGTTTTTTTATATCTTATTCTTTTTCGTATAAATTTGAATAAATATCTTCAATCAGATAATCAACTAAATCTTCATTTGCATTTTCAAACTGATGCATAATAGCATTTTTTATGTATTCAGCTCTGTCAAAGTAGAGAAGTTCCTCAGAAGTATCTGTTGTATCAATATTCAAATTTGAATCAATGACATCTTTTGTGTAATTTTCATAGAACCACTCATGTATGTCGTCTATTAACTTGTCTTCATCTTCAGCATCAATCTTTATCTGAATAGAGTGCATGTATGAGATGATACCGTAAACAACGAATGCAACGAATATTCCTCCCATAACAGTATAGAATAACCATTTTGACTGCTCAGATAAAGGAATGTTAATTACTTTTGTTAATTGTAAAACTATGAATATGATACCACACAAACCTACAAATACAAGAGTGACCGCTGATGATTTGACATCTTCATATTTATCAGATAATCTCACATAAGTTGGGGAAAAGACTCTTTCTTCAGGAATTTCAGATTCGTCTTTATTTTCTGCATCATCATTATAATAAGCTGATGATTCACTATCATAATTTGTTTCATAATTATCTGAATCAGCATCTGTAGAATTAGATTCATCGTAAGAAACGGCTTCGTCTATATCAGAAGGCACCTCATCTATTGAAAAACCTTCTCTATCTAAAAAAGCCTCTATAGGAGTGGATTGCTTTTTTGATTCTTCTTCCGATGGAAGTTCATCTACTAAATCAATGCCACAGTCAACGCATTTTGTAATGCCGTCTATATATTCATTTTTGCACTTTGGACACCAAGCCATATTTAATCCTCCTGAATTTACATGTAAATAAGGTAAAAGTGATAAAATTTCCCGAAATATTACATTTTACCCTAAAGATGATTATATAACAAAACGCTATCTTAAACAACAAAAGAATATTGACATTTCAATTTATTTATTTTATCGTAATATTAATTTTGTACTTTGGCACAAAGCCAAGAGTGTTCTTGAATTAGAGTGTGTCAGGCAAATAGAAAATGATTGACCGTTACTTACCGGAAGGATGTATTATGAAGATAACTGTATTATGTGTAGGCAAAATCAAAGAAAAATATTTTTTATCAGCTATTGCTGAGTATTCAAAGAGATTATCAAAATACTGTAAGCTCAATCTGATAGAGGTTGCTGATGAGAAAACTATAGAAAATGCTTCTGACGCACAGCTTAATATTATAAAAGAAAAAGAAGGTGAGAGATTATTAAAGAACATTTCAGATGATATGTTTGTTGTTACCCTTGAGATAAACGGTGAGATGCTTGATTCAGTGGGTCTTTCAAAAAAGATAAATGATATTACAGTAAGAGGGAACAGTCATATATGCTTTGTTATCGGAGGCTCTGTAGGGTTGCATAATTTTGTTTCAAATAGGGCGGATTTTAAACTTAGTTTTTCTAAGATGACGTTTCCGCATCAGTTGATGAGAGTTATTCTGTTAGAGCAGATTTACAGAAGTTTTAGAATACTAAATAATGAGCCATATCATAAATAAGTAAATAAGAGATTGAATCATAAAATACAATAAATAATAAAATAAATATCATTAAAGAAGTTGTTGCTTTTGTTATGTACCAATAATTCCGTACATACTGCAACAACTTTTTTTGCTGTAACAACCATGATATAACCACGAAACAAGCTTTGTAAGTATAAGCAGTTCTAAAAAATAATTCTAGAGCATAGTATTAATTGAACAGAGAATGATTAAAGAGAGGAGCGAGATACTATGTTGAAAATATTAGATTATTTACCCGATGTTATAAGAAATAATATTTTAATTGAAGAAGAAAGGCTTAATGAAATCAGAATCAGAATGGACAAGCCTGTTTTCTATGTTGCAGATAGTAGAGAATATGTTGTAAAGGAAAATGATAAACCGGTTATTGCAGATAAAATAATGATAGATAATTTGATTTTGAAATTTTGCTCTCACTCTAAATATGCTTATGAATATGCAATAAAAAACGGGTATCTTACAGTTGAGGGGGGGCACAGAATTGGAATTTGCGGACAAGCCGTTATTATTGATGACACTCTTGGAACAATTGATAATATCAGTTCTTTAAATATCAGAATTAGTCATGAAATTATCGGCTCGGCAAAGATGATGGCAGATATGGTATTAAAGGATAATAAATTTTCAAATACTCTTATTATCTCGCCACCGGGATTTGGAAAGACAACTGTTTTAAGAGACTTAATAAGGATATTGAGTAATAAAGGCAAAAATATATCAGTTATTGATGAGCGAGGCGAAATATCCGGGACTTACAAAGGAAGTATGGCAAACGATTTGGGAAATCGTACAGATGTAATGTACTGTATGCCAAAAGTGAAAGGGATAAATATGGTTCTTCGTTCAATGAAACCGGATATAATTGCTGTTGATGAAATAGGAACAACAGAAGATGTGAGAGCGTTATTGGAAGTGTATAAGTCAGGGGTCAACATACTGGCTACAGCCCATGGAATAGGAAAGAAAGATATCAAAGAAAATACCATGCTGCATCTGCTTGTTGAAAATAATATATTTAGAAATTATTTTAGCCTAAATAAGGACAGGTCGGTAAATGCTGAGTGTTAAAGTTACAGGTTTGCTGATAGTGATTGTCAGTTCAACAATGTTTGGATTTTTATATGCAGAAACTTATAAAAACAGGATACTTCAGCTTAAAGAAATCAGTAATCTGATTATCATTATTGAGACTGAAATCAGATTTTACAAAAGAACATTACCGGTGATTTTTGATGTGCAGTCAAATACCGTTCCTTTTATGAAAAGTGTATTTGAAAATATACTGGTGAAAATATCAGTTGGTAGTGATATGGAGAGCTTGTGGAATGAGGAAGTGGAAAAACTGCATTTTTGTACATATTTGAATGAAAAGGACATAGAATTTCTCAAAAAAACCGGACATGTTCTGGTGAGAGCAGACGCACAGAATGTTGAGAAAATGTTTCTTGGATTATACAGGGAACTGGATTTGATTATTGAAAATGCAATTGAGGAAGAAAAAGAAAAAGGTAGACTATTTAAAAGTCTTGGAATTCTGTTTGGATTATTTATATCAGTAGTATTTGCATAAATATTTAACTATTTTTTATAAGGAGTTTTTTGACAAATGGACGTCAATATTATTTTTAAAATTGCGGCAGTGGGAATTCTGGTTTCGGTTGTAGGACAAGTTCTTAAACACAGTGGAAAGGATGAACAGGCATTTTTGACAAGTCTTGCAGCGCTGGTACTTGTGCTTATGTGGATTGTCCCCTATATTTATGACTTGTTCAGTACAATGAAGCGATTGTTTGATTTGTAAAACGGTGTCTGAATAAGATAGAAGTGGGAGGGGATTTCAGTGATTTATATTTCGATGTTTGCAATTGCGGGAGTGTTGATTGCTAACTTTCTAAAAAATATTAAAAGCGATTATACAACATTCATTATTCTATTCGTAAGTATCGTTATTATTTCCTGCATAGTATCAATGCTTTCAAGCTATTTTGGGACAATAAACAGATTAATTCAGTTAATATCAGTTCAAAAAATATACATCAAACTCTTACTTAAGATTACAGGAGTAGCCTATATTGCAGAATTTTCTTCAGACCTGTGTGTTGATTTGGGATACACAACAATTGCCAATCAGATAAAAATATTTGGAAAAGTTACAATATTGATGATTGGATTGCCTGTTATTGAAGCAGTTATAAATCTGTTAGGAGAGCTGATGTGATTGATAAAAATAATATAGTAAAAAGTATTTATCAGGCCAAAAATATAATAAAGAAGCAGTTAATTATAATTTTGATATTTTATGCAAGTATGTCATTCCTTACTGTATTTCATGGGAAAAAAGTCTATGGGATGGAAGAAAACAAAATTAAATCGCCTAATAATGAAACTGATTCCGGTATAAATATTAAAGAGCTGGTAACATTGGATGACTTTAATTTCGATGAGATACAACAGGTGATCGATGATGGGGATTACAGAGAAATAAATTTCAGGGAGTTAATTAAAAATGTTATGGAAGGAAAAAGTGGAACAATTCTTGTTTCATCGGTTGAAAAGAATTCCAAAAGGATTTTGTCGGATTTATCATCTCTCAAAATGATAAATATATATATTGCAATAATTATTGTTTTTGCAGGTATTGCAAATAATTTTACAGCTATTTACGGAAAAAATGATGTGAATGATATTTCTTTCTATATTTTTTATACTGCATTAATCGGTATGTTGATTAGGTATTATTCCATTACTTCCGAAATGGCGGAAAAAGTAATGGAGACAATAATCAACTTTATGAATGCACTTGTTCCGACATTCTTTTTGTCAGTGGGAATTACGAATCAGACCAGTGCTATCGGATTTTATAAAATTGCAATTATGATAATTTATTTTGTGGAGAATGCCTTTGAGAGAATTATCATACCGGCGATGAAGTTCTATGTTTTACTTATATTTTCTAACGAAATCGGAAGAGAGAACCTTCTTACTAATGCAATTAATATGTTGAAAAGTGCAATTGTAATGGCGAATAAATATCTGTTGGGAATGGTATTTGGCATAAATATTATTCACGGAATGATAATGCCCGGAATAGATATTATGAAAAGTTCTATCACGAGAAAATTAACGTCTATAATTCCAATGGTTGGGGATGGAAGAGATTACATTCTTAATCTGTTTTTTAATTCAGCAATAATTATTAAAAACAGCATAGGTGTCAGTTCAATTATTATTTTGGCATTATTATGTTTGGCTCCGATTATAAAAATGTCCTTATCGGTATTTATGCTAAAAATCTGCGCCGCAGTCATGCAACCTGTGGCTGATAAAAAACTGATAAATTGTATATCAAAGACTTCTGATGCCCTGGCTTTGCTTTTAAAATCAGTGGTGACAATAATTATTATTTTTATTATAACTATAGCGATTGTATGCTATGTGACTAACAGGTGGTGAGTATGGAAGAATATATAAAAAATATCAGTTATTCATTGATAATAATATCTCTTTTTAAGTCACTGATTCCTGAAAACACTTATAAAAAAACAGTATCAGTAATTATAGGACTCATGCTGTTTACTATAGTTCTAAAACCTTTTGAAATAATATTTTCAAACAACAATTATATGGATAGATTATTTGAGAAGATGGAAGAAAATGTGGAATGGAAATTTGAAAATGATAGTTGCAGAACTGATGATATTAATAATAAAATAAGTGAATTTGAAGAAATGATTAACGAAAGAATTAATGAAAATGAAACATCATTTAAAGAAGAGGGACAATAAAGTTAAAAAATCAAAAGAAATTTATTTATAAAATCAATTATCTGGTTAAGCAGAATAATAATTTGAGAAGGAGTTTGAAGAACATTGGAAAATATAATAAATAAATTTAAAGTGATTTTGTCCGATGATAAAAAAAGATTAGTTATAATATTTGTTCTTGGGATTTTGATGCTGATTGTTTCAGGAGATAAAGATAAGTCCTTTGAGAGTAAGAAAAACAGAAAAAGTGTAGATAAATATGAAACGAAATCTGATTATAAAAGTATTGCCGAATATGAAGAGAGAATGGAGAATAAACTAAAAGGCATAATTGAAAATCTGGCGGGGATTGAAAAGTGTGAAATAATGATTACCCTAAAATCCGGAGAAGAAAAAATAGTTCAGAGCAACGAAAATGTTAACGAGAGAGAAGAAAAGGGAGAAAGCGGCTATAAAGAAATACAAAAAAGTAATGATACTCTTGTACTAAAAAATGATAATAGTGAATATCCATATATTACAAAAGAAATTATGCCTGTGGTAGAGGGAGTGGTGATTGTTGCTAAAGGAATAGAAAATACAAGAACCAAAAATGAAATTATCAGTATTGTACAGGCACTTTTTGATATTGAGATGCATAAAATATCAATAGCAGAAATGAAATGAATGAAGTGATGGAGGATTTGTAATGAAATTATTAAGGAAGAATCAGTTTATTGTTACTATGATTGCAATCTTGATTGCAGTTGCGGGCTATTTGAATTACAGCGAAAAACTAATTCCAAACATCGAAAAGAAAACAAAAAAAGTATCTGACAGTACATATGAAGACATTTATAAAGATGACACACTTATAAGTGAAAACGGGGATATTCTTAGTATGGATATTGATTTGACGTCTTCAGAGAAAAATGAAGAAAGACTTGGTGAGAAGAATAAAGAAAATGAATCAGGGGAAACAAAGAACGTGGAAGGTGAAAATAATGAAAGCGAAGATAATAAAAACGAAGAAAGCGAAGATGATACTGATGTTCCGGGAACCGCCGTTTTGACAAATTCAGGAGTATCCATTGGAGATTTTGCGATTCAGGCCAGAATGGACAGGGAGCAGATCAGATCAAAAAATAAAGAAAATCTACAGGAACTGATTAACAGTGATGCAATTTCCGAAGAAAAGAAGAAAGAAGCTGTGGATGCAATGGTAGATATAGAAAAGAATACAAACCTTGAAAACGAGATAGAAACAGTTTTAAAAGCAAAAGGTTATGAAGATATTGTAGTGTTACTTAATAATGACAGTGCGGAAGTAATAGTAAACAAAAATCAGATTGAGGATAAGGATCGCGCACAAATTGAGCAGATAATAACACGAAAAACGGACGTAAAGGTGTCAGATATTGTAATTACTCCAATAGAATCAAATTGATACTTTTACAGAATCCAATTGAGAGTTGCAATTAGATATATTTAAGGGTATAATAACATGGAGTAAAACTTGAAATACCAGGAGGTACAATTGATGGAAGAACAAAGAAATATTTATACCATATATCACAATAAAGAACTGGGAAATGTCAGAATTACCGATGATGTAATCGGAACAATTGCAGGAGTTGCAGCTACTGATGTTGAAGGAGTTGCTTCTTTGCTGGGAGGAATTACAAGAGAACTTATTCTTAAGACCGGTGTAAAGAAACTCTCTAAGAGTGTTAATGCAAAGATAGTAGATGAAGAAGTGGTTGTTAATATTGCAATTAATCTTGACTACGGATACAGTGTTATTGAGATATGTAAGGATGTTCAGGATAAGATTAAAATGCAGATTGAAGGTATGACAGGACTTCAGGTTGCAGCTGTAAATGTAAAGGTAGCAAGTGTAAACGTACCTAACTAATTGTACATTTGAAATTGAAAATTATTATTTGAATTTAATAGGGGTGTCTTTTTGGGGCACCCTTTTATATTTAATGGATGAATGGAGAAAAAATGTTAAGAAGAAGTCAAATCAGGGAAAATATTTTTAAATTATTGTTTTGTAAAGAGTTTCATGAAGTTGAAGATATGGAGAATCAGTTTGATTTATATCTGAATGATGTTGAGAAGTTACTTGGGGAAGAAGAAACTGTATTTCTCATGGACAAGGAAGTAATAACAGAAAAAGAAAAGAATGAAATTATAGACAAGGTAAATGCAGTAATTGCAAAGACAGCAATGATAGATGATAAGCTTAATGAAGCTTCTGTTGGCTGGAAGACTAACAGAATGGGAAAAGTAGAACTTACAATTTTGCGCCTTGCATATTACGAAATGATGTTTGATGATGATGTACCTAAAAAAGTTGCAATAGATGAAGCCGTTGAACTTGCAAAAAAATACGGAAGTGATATGGCACCGTCATTTGTCAACGGTGTACTGGCGAAGGTTTACGTCGAAGAGTAGACAGGGTAATGTAAATGAATGGAAATGTATATTCTGTAAGTCAGGTTAACAATTACATAAAAAACATGTTTGCCCAGGATTTTATGCTGAATAGAATATATATCAAAGGCGAACTGAGTAACTGCAAATATCACTCATCAGGGCATATTTATTTTTCACTGAAGGATAAAGGTGGAGTTATTCAGGGTGTTATGTTTGCAGGATACAGGAACGGCCTCAAGTTCAGGCTGGAAGACGGTATGCAGATTATTTGTTTTGGAAGCATCTCTGTCTACGAGAAGTCCGGTAATTATCAGATATATGCAAAAGAGATAATTCAGGACGGCAGTGGTGATTTGCATGTCAGATTCGAACAATTGAAAAAAGAACTTGAAGAGATGGGGATGTTTGATGAAATGTACAAAAAGCCCATTCCAAAGTATTCCACAAAGATTGGAATATGTACGGCTGATACCGGTGCGGCAATTAGGGATATAATTAACATAGCCACAAGAAGAAATCCTTATGTGCAGTTGTATTTGTATCCTACAATTGTTCAGGGAGAAAAGGCGGTTCCAAGCATTGTAAATGCTATAAGGTACATGGACAACTTTGGCGTTGACGTTATTATTCTCGGACGAGGTGGAGGCTCAATAGAAGATTTGTGGGCTTTCAATGAAGAACCTGTGGCAAAAGCAATTTTTGAGTGTAATACTCCGATTATTTCTGCAGTTGGTCATGAAACTGACACTACAATTGCTGATTATGTTGCTGACTTAAGGGCACCAACACCTTCAGCTGCTGCAGAACTTGCAGTGTTTGATATTGATGATTTTATTCAGCAACTTTCATCCTACAAAGCAGAACTGAGTCGCAAGGTTATGACAAAGATTGATTTATGCAGATTGAGATTACAAAAGTATCAGTCTGATTTAAAATCCTTAAGTCCAAAGAATCAGTTATTTACCAAGAGACAGTATGTTGCTGATTTGCAGACAAAGTTAGAGTTCTATATGCATAGAAAATTAGATAACTCTAAGTATAATCTGAATATTCTTGCACAGAAACTGGATGGCAATTCACCTCTTAAGAAACTTGAAAAGGGGTTTGCGTATGTTTCTGATGGAGATGATAATCAGATAAAAAATGTTGGTGATGTAGCTGTTTCCGATAATATAACGCTTACAATGAAAGACGGTCGTATCAGAGCGGTTGTATCTGAAGTTGAAATGACAGATAGGAAATATGACAGATAGATTTGAGATTATACAAATAGATTTGCCTGATGATAAAAATATTCGTGAAAAGATAATTAATATTGGGAGATAATAATGAGTGAATTTGAGAATATTAGTATTGAAGAAGGTTTTGATAAACTGAATGATATTATTGGAAAGATGGAAGATGGAGAAGTATCTCTTGATGAATCTTTCAAATTATACAATGAAGGTATTAATCTTGTGAAAATATGTAATGATAAGATAGATTTTGTTGAAAAACAAATAAAACTCCTTGAGAAAGATGGTGAAGATGATGTCTTTTAAAGAACAATTAAATAAAAAAATAGAAGCTGTAACAGAACTGATTTATGAGATGGCACCTGAGGAAAATGAGGAAATCAGTGTTATCATCGGTGCTATGAATTACAGTTTCAAAGCAGGAGGAAAAAGACTGAGACCTCTTTTGATGTACGAGACATACAAGATGTTTGGAGGTACATCTGATGATCTTCAGTATTTTATGGCTGCAATTGAAATGATACACACATATTCACTTATTCATGACGATTTGCCGGCGATGGATAATGATGATTATCGAAGGGGGAAACTTACTAATCACAAAGTGTTTGGTGAGGACATTGCAATTCTTGCAGGAGACGCCCTGTTAAACTATGCATACGAATTAATGAGCAAAGCAGTTGTTGAGGGAGATGATATATCTGCCAATGCAAAGGCTATGAGCGTTATAGCGAAAAAAGCGGGAATCAACGGAATGGTTGGAGGACAGTCTATCGATGTAAAGACTGAGGGTACACCTATCGATGAAAAGACTCTTCTGACTATCCATAATCTTAAAACTGCAGCTTTGATTGAAGCATCCATGATGGCTGGAGCTATTATAGCAGGTGCTTCTGATGATGAAGCAGATAAGATAGAACAGATTGCAAAAAATATCGGACTGGCATTTCAGATACAGGATGATATTCTTGATGTGACAAGTTCGTCGGAAGTTCTTGGAAAGCCTGTTATGAGTGATGAAAAGAATAACAAGACAACTTATATAACTCTTAAAGGTCTTGAAGAGTCAAAGAAGGCTGTAAAAGAGTATTCGGACAAAGGTTTGGAAGAATTAAAAGCATTTAATAAAGACTCTGCATTTTTGGAAGAGTTATTTAAATATTTGATATATAGGGAAAAATAATATGAGTTCACTGTTAGATAGTATTAATCAACCAAATGATATAAAAAATATTGACAGAAATGATTACAAGAAACTTGCAAAAGAAATCAGAAGATTTCTTGTAAATAATGTCAGCAAGACAGGCGGACATCTCGCGTCAAACTTAGGTGCCGTTGAACTTACAATGGCATTACATGTTGTCCTTGATTTTCCTACGGACAAGATTGTGTGGGATGTTGGTCACCAGTCATATACTCATAAGTTGCTAACCGGCAGAAAGGATGAATTTGTTAATCTTCGTAAATATAAGGGGTTAAGTGGATTTCCAAAGAGGAATGAGAGTGAGTGTGATGTGTTTGATACCGGTCACAGTTCCACATCTATTTCTGCAGCTATGGGACTTGCATTTGCTGACAAACTAAATGATGTAAATTCCACTGTTGTGGCTGTTATTGGTGACGGCGCACTTACAGGTGGAATGGCATATGAAGCCCTCAATAATCTTTCTTCTCTAAAGAGAAATTTTATCATTATTCTCAATGATAACAATATGTCTATTTCAGAGAATGTTGGTGGGATGTCTGAGCACTTGAGTAAGTTCAGAATTGGTGAAAAATATAATGATTTAAAATTGGAAGTTGAGCAGTCATTAAATAAGATTCCAATGGTAGGTGTCAAGATTGCAAAAGGTATCAAAAAGACAAAAGACAGTCTGAAACAGTTATTTGTTCCGGACGGAATATTTAACGAACTTGGAATTACTTATATTGGACCTATCGATGGACATGACACTGATGTGATGATTGAATTATTCAAACATGCAAAGAAGATAGATCATCCTGTACTTATTCATTTGAAGACTAAAAAAGGTTACGGATATAAGTTTGCGATGGAAGATCCTGCAAAGTTTCACGGCATAGATGCTTTCGACAAGAGAACAGGAATTAAGAGAAACAATTCAGGAAAAGACAGTTACACAACTGTATTCTCTAAGAAGATTGTTGAAATGGCAAATGACGATAAAGAGATTGTTGCAATTACAGCGGCTATGCCTGACGGTACAGGATTATCCAATTTTAAAGAACGTTATCCCGACAGATTCTTTGATGTGGGAATAGCAGAAGAACATGCAGTTACTTTTGCTGCAGGTCTTGCCGCAGGAGGAAAGAAACCATACATTTCAATATACTCTTCATTTTATCAGAGAGCTTATGATCAGATATTGCATGATATCTGTATTCAAAAACTCCCTGTTAAGATTATTATTGACAGAGCAGGACTTGTGGGACGTGACGGTGAGACACATCAGGGGATATTTGACATTGCATTTTTGTCGTCTATTCCAAATCTTACAATTATTTCACCTATGTCCGCAGAGGAATTAGAAGAGGCACTTGAGTATTCAAAAGACTTTGATGCACCGATTGCGATCAGATTTTCAAGGGGAGATGCATTTGAATACAATGCACCGGACAGAACAGATTCCTTTGAACTCAAATCAAGTATTCTGACTGAGGGGAATAATATTGCGATTATAGGAATCGGCTCAATAGTTGAAGAGATTCTCGAATCCGCAAAATTACTTAACGAAAAAGGTATTTATCCTACAGTGGTAAATGCCAAAGTAATAAAACCTATAGACACAGATATGATTGAGAAATTGTGCGGGAAACATACACATATCCTCCTTGTTGAAGAGGGAATTAAACATGGTGGTTACAGCGAAGCTGTACTCAATTATATATATCAGCACAATTACAAAGTTAAGTGCGATATTATTGCGATTGATGATATATTTGTTAAACAGGGAAGTGTTCCTCATCTTAGAAGAAAACTGGGACTTGACAGAATCAGTATTATGAACAAAGTGATTGAAATGCTGGAAGATAAATAATATAAAAGGATATTTTACAATAATATGAAAGAAAGATTAGATGTTTTATTGGTTGAAAGAGGACTTGCGCCATCAAGAGAAAAAGCTAAAGCTATAATAATGAGTGGCATTGTCTATGTTGATAATGTAAAGGAAGACAAAGCAGGTTCACAGTTCGATGTAAAATCAAATATAGAAGTAAGAGGTAAAACTTTGAAATATGTCAGCAGAGGTGGTCTCAAACTTGAGAAAGCAATGGAAGTCTTTGGTGTTGATGTAGATGGAAAGATTTGCATGGATGTTGGAGCTTCTACAGGCGGTTTTACTGACTGCATGCTTCAAAACGGAGCTGTAAAAGTATACTCTATTGATGTGGGACACGGACAGCTGGCTTGGAAACTTGTTACAGATGAGAGAGTTGTTTGTATGGATAAGACCAATATCAGATACGTAACTCACGAAGAAGTTCCGGATGATATTATGTTTTCATCAATAGATGTTTCCTTTATTTCTCTTACGAAAGTACTTTTGCCTGTGAAGAATCTTCTGACAAAAGATGGACAGGTTGTTTGTCTAATCAAACCTCAGTTTGAAGCAGGAAGAGAAAAAGTAGGTAAAAAAGGCGTTGTAAGAGACAAGAATGTCCATATTGAAGTTATTGAATCAGTTATTGAATATGCCAAATCTATAGGCTTTGGTATTATAGATTTAGACTTTTCTCCTGTTAAAGGACCGGAGGGAAATATAGAATATTTATTATACTTGCAGAATCTTACAGAAGATATGGTTTTTGAAGAAAAATCAATAAATGTACAAAGTGTGGTTGAATTGTCACATGACACATTGTAAAATAGTTTATACAGATAAGTGAAATCCGGTATAACCGAGGGCAAATTCATTACGAAACTTTAGAGGAATCATATGAATAGTTTTTGTATTATAGCAAACAGTTCCAAAGATATAGATTATGAACTGTCGGAAAAAATATGTAAATATCTGAAAGATAAAGGTGCAAAGTGTTTTTTGGACAAGTCTTTTTCAAATAATGATAAGTATAGATACACTGATCCGGATATGATTCCGGACGATGTAGAATGTGTCATTACTGTAGGCGGTGATGGTACACTTCTCCAGGCGGCAAGGGATCTCATTGAGAAAAATGTTCTGTTTTTAGGAATCAACAAAGGCAATCTCGGTTTTCTTGCTCAGAACTGCAATATCGATATTGACAGAATGCTTGACAGACTTCTCAATGATGACTACAAGATTGAAGAGCGTATGATGCTCAAGGGCTGTGTAAAACGTAGCGGAAAAGTATTGTCTGAGAATGTTGCCCTAAATGATATTGTAATTCACAGATATGGTGGAATCAGAATTTCGGATTACAAAGTATATGTTAATGATTTGTTTTTGAATGAGTACCATGCTGACGGTTTAATTTGTGCAACTCCAACAGGCTCTACCGCATATAATCTTTCAGCCGGAGGCCCTGTAGTTGAACCTAATGCGAATCTTATGGTAATGACGCCTATTTGTGCTCATTCCATAAACGGAAGGAGTATTATATTTTCTGACAAAGATATGATTTCGGTTATTATAAAGGAACCGAGATATTTAAAAAATGAGAAGGATATAGTTGCATTTGACGGCTATGCAGAAACTGTATTAGAGCCGGATGATGTAGTTATAATAAATAAGTCTGATTTATGCACAAAGATGATTAAATTGGACGACAGCAGCTTTTTGCAAGTATTAAAAGATAAGATGGGTGAGAAATAAGTGAAATCAAACAGACAAAGAAAAATTATTGAAATTATTACAAACAATGACGTGGAAACACAGGAAGAATTGGCTAAGTATCTCATTGATGCGGGATTTGCCGTTACTCAGGCTACTGTATCAAGAGACATCAGAGAACTTGAACTTATCAAGATTTCTGTAAACGGTGGAAAACAGAAATATTCGACACCGAACTCTAAACCTATTAGTGTCAGCAACAAGTTTTTAAGAGTATTGAATGACGGCATACTATCAATGGAAGATGCCGGTAATCTGCTTGTTGTGAAGACAGTATCGGGTATGGCAATGGCAGTTGGTGCAGCAATTGATGCCATGAACATAAAAGAAGTAGTCGGATGCATTGCCGGTGATGACACTATTTTTTGTGCCATAAAAACTGCAGAAGACACTTTTAAAGTAAAAGAAATATTAGAAAGCTATATCAAATAAAAGGTTATTTGCATTTTATTTATATGGCTTGATTTGGAGGCTTAATGTTAATTAATTTACACGTAAAAAATCTTGCACTTATAGAAGAGGTCGATATTGATTTTGAAAAGGGATTAGTTGTCCTTACCGGTGAGACGGGTGCAGGAAAGTCATTGATTTTAGGTTCGGTTAACATTGCCCTTGGCAACAAAGTGTCAAAAGAGATTATCAGAGCAGGAAAAGATAATGCTTTGGTTGAACTGACATTTTTGGCAGATGACAATTGTAAGGCCATATTACAAAAATACGATTTGGACTACGACTCTGATACAGTTACTGTTTCAAGAAAAATAACAGAGAACAGAAGTGTGTCCAAAATTAACGGAGAGACTGTCAATTTATCGATTCTAAAAGAAGTGATGACATGTCTTGTTGATATTTACGGTCAGCACGATCATCAGTCTCTACTCTACAAGTCCAAACATCTGGCTATATTAGACCAGTTTGCATCTGACGATATATCTGAACTCAAAAATGAGATATCTTTAAAGTACAAGGATTATATGGACTTAAAGAGTAGGCTTAAAGAGTTTGATATGGATGAAAATGAGAGAGTCAGAGAACTGGAATTCGCCGAATTTGAGCTAAATGAAATTGAGGATGCTGCCATAACAGACGGTGAAGACTTTGAACTTGAAGAAGAATACAAACGAATTTCAAAGAGTGAGGATATAATCAATTCACTTAACACAATATATGATATTCTGTCTAAAGACAGAGGGGTTTCTGAACTCTCAGGAACAGCAATCGACTACATAAATGATGTGGCTGATTTTGATGAGAGCCTTTCAGGAATAAAAGACGAATTGTATAACATTGAGGCACTTGTAAAAGATGTTTCAAGAGAAATATACGATTACACTGAATCACTATCCTTTGATGAGGAGCGTGTCAGAGAGGTGGAAGACAGACTCAATCTAATTAACCACCTTAAGATGAAGTACGGAAACTCAGTAGAAGAGATAAACAGTTACTGCGAAGAAAAAAGGAAACTTGTTGAAAGACTCACTAATTATGAGACAGGCTTATCAGATCTTAATAATCAGATTGATGAAGTATACAGTGAGATCACAATAATGTGCGAGAAACTGTCAAAACTTCGTTCTGTGGCCGCGGTTAAATTAGAAAAACAGATTACAGAGGCACTTGTTGATTTAAATTTCCTGCAGGTTGAATTTGAGATTCAGGTGACAAGAAAAGACTCGATTAATGAAAATGGATTTGATGATGTAGAGTTCCTTATTTCTACAAATCCCGGTGAACCGCCAAGAGAACTTGGAAAGGTTGCTTCAGGTGGAGAACTGTCAAGAATTATGCTTGCAATCAAGTCCATACTTGCCGGAATGGATGATGTGGGAACACTTATATTTGATGAAATAGATACAGGTATCAGCGGAGTGACTGCCGCAAAGGTTGCAAATAAGTTGGCAGTAATCAGTAGAAAGAGACAGGTTATTTGCATATCACATCTTGCTCAGATTGCAGCCATGGCTGATTATCATTATTTAATCGAAAAAAATATACAAAACAATCAGACGTTTACAAATATTTCGAAACTGGATTATGATGAATCAATAAATGAGCTTGTAAGAATATCAGGTGGCGAGACAATAACAGATTCTGCTTTGAGTCATGCAAAAGAAATGAAAGAATTGGCAGAAGAAACTAAAAAAACAAAGATTTAAATTATTATAATCTGAACATAATAAGTAGAGAGAATGAAAGTTCTCTCTACTTTATTTTTTTGAGAATTAGATGATTAATTGGAGGTTGAGCATGAAAAGAAAAACGTATTACAGAATATTTTTAATTACTGTATTTTTTATAACAAGTATTGTTTTGTTTTTTAAAACTAACAGTGATATGGAAAATAGTTTGCCTGAAACTATATTTATGGATGAAAACAGTGAGACTGCTATCGAGACGTTTCTTCCTGTTTCGGCCAGTTGTAATTTTTTGGAAACAAAACCTGATAATCAGTTAATTATAAAATCAGATAATGAAGGAATTTACAGACTTAAATATAATTTGTTTGGATTGATTCCAATAAAAGCAGCAACGATATATGTTAAAGACAGAAAAGAAGTATATCCAATGGGGCTTCATATTGGAATGTACCTTCATACTGACGGAGTTATGGTAATAGATACCGGTGATTTTGTTGATTTATCTGGAAATTTAGTGAACCCATCAAAGGGTAAAATAAAGAAAAATGATTATATAATTAAATTTAACGGCATAGATGTTAATAGTAAGAATCAGCTGACATATTTAATAAAAAGAAACAAAGAGTCTTCTGTGACAATAACTGTTAACCGAAGCGGAGAAACTAAAAATATAAAATTGTATCCTGTAATTTCGAATGATAATACTTATAAACTCGGCATATGGGTAAGGGATGATATGCAGGGGATAGGAACAATGACTTATATAGACGGGGATAATAAATTCGGAGCACTTGGACATGGAATAAATGATATTGATACCGGAAGGCTTCTCGACTCGACAGACGGCAAAATATATAATGCAAGAATCTGGGGTGTGAGAAAGGGACAAAACGGCATTCCCGGCGGCTTATGCGGAACAATTGATTATGTGGACGAGAATGTTATAGGTGAGGTAAATAAAAACTCTGAATATGGTATTTTTGGAACAGTTAATAACAGGGTTGAGGAAAAAATAAAATATAGAGAAAAAATAAATTTGTTCAAAATTGGATTTAAGCAGGAAATAAAAAAAGGAAGAGCAAAAATACAGGTTATTGAAAATAATAATCCGGTATTGTATGATGTGGAAATCGAAAAAATAAACATATCTGACAAAAATAAAGATAAAAATATGATTATAAAAATAACTGATGAAAGATTACTTAAAAAAACAAATGGAATTGTGCAGGGGATGAGTGGAAGTCCCATAATTCAAAATGGCAAAATAGTAGGTGCGATAACCCATGTATTTGTGAATGATTCAAAACGCGGATATGCAATATTTATTGAGCGAATGATTGAGGAGGGAAGTGTGAAAGTCGGCAAAGGTCGATAATCGCGATGAATTATAGTTGAATACCGTCGCAATAATGATTATAATCAAAAACGTCAGATTAATTTGAAAAAATATGTATCAATATTGAGATAAACGGGCGCCCTCTTTGGAGGCAAAATGGATTTAATAAGTGTAATAATAATTGATGACAATACAAAAGTAATCGATAATATGAAAAGTGCAATAGAAAAAGATGACAATATACAATTAATGGGAACGGCAACAAATGGAGAAGAAGGACTTAATATTATAAAAACATATCAGCCGGATGTAGTTGTGCTTGATTTGATAATGCCAAAAATTGATGGACTGACACTTATGAAAACCGTAAATAACAATGATGAATTTGTAAAAAAACCATTATTTATTGTGACTTCGGCAATCAGTAATGATATAGTTCTAACAGAGTCGTTTAGCAATGGCGCAGGATATTATATGCTTAAGCCTTTTGACGAAGAACTGGTGATTGACAGAATTCACGGTGTGAAAAATAATCTGTACAAGAAAAACAGAGAGGTGAAAAAAATAATCGGAGCGTACGAAGATAAAAAAGAGTATCTTGAAAAGAATATAGAATCTGATGTGACTTCCATGATACATGACGTTGGAGTTCCGGCTCATATAAAAGGGTATCAGTATCTGAGGGAGGCCATAATCTTATCAGTCAATGACAATGAGATGCTAAATTCAATTACAAAGATATTATATCCATCAATAGCAAAAAAATTTCAGACAACACCGAGCAGAGTGGAACGTGCAATAAGACATGCCATAGAAGTTGCCTGGAGCAGAGGCAGGATGGAAACAATTGATGAGCTGTTTGGATACACAATAAATATCGAAAAGGGAAAACCTACAAACTCTGAATTTATAGCATTGATTTCCGATAAAATCAGATTGCAGTATAAATGTATATAAATACTTGTTTTGATAACGATAATGAAGTAAAATATCATTATAGAAAATACTTGGAGGAAAGTACATATGAAAAATATATTATTTGTTGCATCTGAATGTGTGCCTTTTATTAAAACCGGAGGTCTGGCAGATGTTGTAGGATCTTTACCAAAATGTTTTGACAAAACCAAATATGATGTGAGAGTGATTCTTCCAAAATATATGTGCATGGACGAGAAGTGGAAGAGTCAGTTAGAATATGTAAATCACTTTTATATGGATTTGTGTTGGAGAAGACAGTATGTTGGAATTTTAAAATTAGAATATGAAGGTGTTACATTCTATTTTATTGATAACGAATATTATTTTTCGGGTCCAACTCCTTACAGTGATATGAGATACGATCTTGAGAAGTTTGCATTTTTTTCAAGGGCTGCATTATCGGCATTACCTGTTATTGGATATAAGCCTGATATTGTTCATTGTCATGACTGGCAGACAGGTTTGATTCCTGTATATCTTAAGGATAGTTTTTCACAGGGTGAGTTTTACCGTAATATGAAGTCTATAATGACTATTCATAACCTTAAGTTCCAGGGTGTATGGGATGTTCAGACTATTAAAGATATAGCAGGATTGTCAGATTATTATTTCACATCTGACAAGCTTAAGGATTATGACAACGGTAACTACTTAAAAGGTGGTATCGTTTATGCGGATTTAGTTACAACAGTTAGTGATACTTACGCAGATGAGATTAAGACACCATTCTACGGTGAAGGTCTTGACGGCTTAATGAGAGCAAGATCAAATTGTCTCTCAGGTATAGTTAACGGTATAGATTACGATGAGTACAATCCGGAGACAGATCAGTACATATTCAAGAACTACAACGCATCTAATTTCAGAAAAGAGAAAATCAAAAACAAGATTGCTCTTCAGAAAGAACTTGGACTTGAGCAGGATAGTAAGAAGATGATGATTGGTCTTGTAAGCCGACTCACAGATCAGAAGGGGCTTGATTTGATTGCATACATTATGGACGAGTTGTGTCAGGATGCTATTCAGTTTGTTGTTCTTGGAACAGGTGAAGAGAGATACGAGAACATGTTCAGACATTTCGACTGGAAGTATGGCAAAGATGTATCTGCCAACATTTACTATTCAGAGGCAATGTCCCATAAGATTTATGCTTCATGTGATGCGTTCCTTATGCCATCATTATTTGAGCCTTGCGGACTTAGCCAGTTGATGAGTCTTAGATATGGAACTATTCCGATTGTAAGAGAGACAGGCGGTCTTAAAGATACAGTAGAAGCTTACAATGAATACGAAAATAAAGGAACCGGTTTTTCGTTTGCAAATTATAATGCTCATGAGATGCTTGATACAATCAGATACGCTGAAAAGATTTACTATGATAAGAAGCGTGATTGGAATAAGATTGTTGAGAGAGCAATGGCAGCTGATTTCTCTTGGGATGTTTCAGCAAAGAAGTATCAGGAGTTATATGATAATCTTTTAGGTTAATAATGATTAAAGTGATATATTGATATACTGATATATTAATATATTGATAATATTAATGAATTAATAAAAAAATGCACCTTCGTGATTTTGCGAAGGTGCATTTCTTTTCTGATATTGTAAACGATTATAACTAATCACAGAAGTTTTTCAAGAATCTTGTTGCTTCTTTCAACGAAAGCTGTCATTGACTCTGCGTTGAGTGGTCCGTGGCTAAGAAGTGCAAGATCATAAATCTGCTTGCAGATTAAGTCAGTTACATCAGCTTCAGGATTATCAATAATGTATTTTACAAGTTTGTTATTTGCATTTAATACTAAAGTCTCATTTGAACCGCCAAACATTGAAGGATCCATGCCAACCATACCGTATTGTTTCATCATATCCTGCATACGTCTGCTTTCTTCTGAGAGTGTGATCATAGAAGAGATGTTCTCGTCTTTGAGTTTCATAACAGAGAGATCGACTTCACGACCAAGTGCTTTGTCAAACAACGGTACAAGTTTGTCTGTCATTGAAAGCTGCTCTTCCTGATCAAGTTCTTCTTTGAAGGACTGATTAACATCGTCATCAATACGTTTGAATTTAACCCCTTCATTCTTAACTTCCAACTGTGAAATAAAAGGCTGATCAATTGTGTCTGTCAAAACTACAGCATTGATTTCCTCAGCTCTGAACATGTTAATGTACTGACTCTGCTGAACAGGATCGTTTGTATAGAAAATAGTGTTTTCATGTTTTTCTTTATTCTGCTCAAGACAATCCTTGAATGTGAGATATCTTCCGTCAATGTCTTTGAATAAGATGTAGTCTGACATCTTTTCACAGAATTTTTCGTCTTTAAGGCAACCATATTTGATGAATGGACTGATATCATCCCAATATTTTTCGTATTCTTCGCGTTCTGTCTTACACATACCTGATAACTTATCGGCAACCTTCTTTGTGATATAGTCAGAAATCTTTTTGACAAATCCATCATTCTGGAGAGCAGAACGTGAAACGTTAAGTGGAAGATCAGGGCAGTCGATTACTCCCTTTAATAACATAAGGAATTCCGGAATAACTTCCTTGATATTGTCAGCGATAAATACCTGGTTGTTGTACAATTTGATAACGCCTTCAATTGACTCGTATTCTGTATTAATCTTTGGAAAATACAAAATACCTTTTAAATTGAAAGGATAATCCATATTTAAATGAATCCAGAAGAGAGGCTCCTTGAAATCTTTAAATGTAGTTCTGTAGAATTCAAGATATTCTTCTTTAGTACATTCATTTGGATGTTTTGTCCAAAGTGGAACAGGAGTACTGATTGAAGTAGGTCTTCTTAAAATTTTAGCCTTGTGCTTTTCAGGAGTAACTTCAACAGTTTCTTTTGTACCGTCCTCATTTTCTTTTTCTTCAGTTTTTGCAGGTTCAACAATATGTTCAACAACTGTATCTTTATCTGTAACATCTTCCTCGTCTACAGTTTCATATTCAGGCTCGCCGCCTTCTTTTGAAAGGTAGATGTTTACAGGCATAAATGAACAATACTTATCAAGTACTTCATTTGCTCTGTATTCATTTGCAAATTCAACACTGTCATCATTTAAGTAAAGAGTGATAGTAGTACCTCTCTCTGATTTGTCTGAATCGTCCATCTCATATTCAAGACCGTTCTCGCAATCCCAAAATACTGCCTTTGAACCTTCTTTATAAGATAATGTCTCGATAGTTACTCTGTCAGCAACCATAAAAGCAGAGTAGAATCCAAGACCAAAATGACCGATTATCTGATCTTCATTGGCTTTGTCTTTGTATTGCTCAAGGAAAGCAGCGGCTCCTGAAAATGCAATCTGATTGATATATTCGTTAACTTCATCTTCAGTCATTCCAAGACCGTTATCCTTGAAAGTAATTGTCTTATCTGTAGGATTGACAATTACCTCAACTTTGAATTCTTCATCTTCAGCTAAAGTGTATTCGCCGATAAGTGATAATTTCTTTAATTTTGTAATAGCGTCACATCCGTTAGATACTAATTCTCTAAAGAAAATATCATGATCTGAATATAACCATTTCTTTATAATAGGAAAAATATTTTCACTATTGATAGATAAATTACCCTGTTTTGACATTTTGTAAATCTCCTTTTCTTTTATTTTTTAAAGGAAAGCTAATAATTCCTTTAATGCCTATATGTTATAGTATATCCCCTTTTATAAAAAGTCAATAGAAAATTAGCACTCAATATAAAAGAGTGCTAACAGAAAAATGCTTTTGACCAAAAATTGATATTGTTGTATAATAAAGTCAACTATGGAGGTCGGAATGTACAGTGTTTTAATTGTTGATGATGAGGCAGTTACCAGAAAGGGACTGACTTCTCATGTGAATTGGGAAAAGTATAATGTTACAAATGTTAATACTGCTTCTTCCGGAAAGGATGGAATCAATTTTATGGAACAACATCATGTAGATGTTGTTATTTCTGATGTCAGAATGCCTGGAATGAACGGAATCGAGATGTGCAACCAGATTAAGGAGATTGCACCAAATTGCAGGATTATTTTCCTGAGTGGATATTCTGACAAAGAATATTTAAAAGGTGCCATTGAACTCGAAGCTGTTAGTTATGTCGAAAAGCCTATAGATATTGAAGAAGTTGAGAATGCGCTTGAGAAGGCAATTGGTAAGATTGAAGAGTCTCTTACAATTCAAAAAACTATAGATGATGTCATTGAAGAGAGTCGTGAATTATATACTCAGACTTTCCTTCAAAAGCTTATAAAGGGCAAATTATCTGTTGATGGCATTAAAGATTATGTTGACAAACTCAACTCGGCTATTCTTGAAAAAACCAGATTCAATATTGTTATTTTCAAGGCTAATTCCGATGAAAATGCTGTTTCTGCGCTTATTGATATTATTTCGGAGTGTATTGTTGGAATAGAATATCTATATTTTGTAAAAGAATACAGATATGTTATTTTTCTTATAGCATACAATGATAGTGATTCGTCAGCTTTAAAAGAAATGTATTCTAATATGTCAAAAGCACTGTCGTCTCATCCTGAATTAAAGGCTAACGGTTCATTTGGAAATACAGTTTCTAACATTATGAATGTTAAGAATTCTTATGAAACAGGTGTATTGATGCTTCAGCAGTTATTCTTTTTGGGATATGGCAAGATTAATCATTATCTAAAAAAGAATGATAATAACAGTGAGAAAATCAATCTCAGTGACGAGATTTTTAATAATCTGTCAGAAGCCCTGAGAAGATATGACAAGGAGACTTGTTTTAATATTGTCAATAACGTTAAGGGCATTGTTTCCAAAAAGACAGGAGTTCTTGTCAGTCACGTTAAGGCCGTATATTTTAGAATAACAGAAACGATAATAAATATCGCGTGGCTTGCAAAAGAAGATGAAACTCATTTGAGTGATGCAGAAAAAGTGTCATTTATTATGGAAAAACTCAACACTCTTGATACGTTGGATGAGTGTGATGCATATGTAAAGAATCTGCTTAATGAGTATTTCTCAAATGTTCAGGATTTTATTAATAACAGTAAGCTGATCATAGATATTATAGAGTATATCAAGAATAACTACACTAATGCTAATTTGTGCCTCAATGATATTGCAGACAGTGTGTATATAACACCAAACTACATGAACTCAGTATTTAAGAAGAAGTTTGGAACCACTGTGGGACAGTATATTACTATGGTAAGAATTAACGCCGCAAAAGAGCTTATTATGGACAGAAGCATTAAACTTTCCGAAGTCGCTGACATGGTAGGGTATAATGATGCAGGATATTTTACAAAAGTGTTCAGAAAAAATGTCGGTATGAGCCCAAAGGATTACAGGGAGAGATAGGGGCTCCAAATGATTTTTAGTAAAAAATCATACTAATTAGTAAAATACTAATCACATATTTCGATTTCATTGTATTGATTTTTAATAAAGGGTACTATTGTTGTAAGACAATAGGCCCTTTATTTTTTTTGTTTACACGACGAGAAAAATGCAGAAAACTTGTTTTCATGCATTTGACGACCGTGATACAATCCCGAAACAAGCGCAGCGGTTTCGGCGATTTGGGGCGATAAAAAACAATGAATTGGAGGAAACGATGAAATCAGTAAATTTATTCAAAAAATCAACGGCTTTATTTTTGAGTATGAGTTTGGCAGCGACATTGTGCAATACGGGTTATGTAAATGCAGGTTCTAATGATAACAGTAACGGTACATATTTGTTATCAGAAAACAGACCTGCATATTGTTCGTCCGTAAATGGAGGAGATGTTGCATCATTTGCAACTGACGGAAAGCTTTCAACACAGTGGGGAGCTGCGGCGAATATCAATGATCAGTGGTTAGATGTTGATTTGGGAAAAAGTGCAAATGTTTCCAAAGTTGAAATTGACTGGCAGAATAACGCATCATACGGAGTTGTATATGACATACTGACATCAGATGACGAGATTAACTGGCAGAAGATTTATTCAACAGAAAACGGAGATGGCGGAGTAGTAACAAATGTAATGTCAAAAGACGGTGAGAATGTAGATTACTCTTATCTCAAGGAAGAGATTACAGGACTTAACGCAAAAGGACGTTACGTTAGAGTCTTTGTAAAGTATTCAAAATCCCAGTATGATAACGGTGAAAAAAAGGGATGGGGAGCATCAATCAGAGAATTGAAAGTATTTGGAAACGGTGGAATAAACAAACCGGGTCCTGATGCTTACGGCGATAATATAGCACTTGGAAAAAATGTTACTGTTTCATCAGAAATGAGTCCATGGTGGGCAACATCACCACTTGCAGGTTCAAATTCAGTTGACAATGACTATGATAGTTATTGGTTATCGGAAGGAAATCATGATGAGTGGTATGTACTTGATCTTGGTAAACAGTACGAGATAGGAAAAGTAATTATCCAGTGGCAGGTTGAATACGGAAGAATATTTGATTTGCAGGTATCTAATGACGGAAAGAATTATACAACAATATACAGACAGCTTAATGGAAATGGGGAAGATGAAGATATAGATTTGTATGCAAATGCAAGATATATCAAGATGAAAGGTATTTCCATGGGAAGAGGATCAGGATACTCAATCAGAGAAATGAAAGTGTATGAGTATGTTGAAGGAAATCCAAAACAGAATCAGCAGGTTCCAAATCTTCCTGAAGAGCAGACTGTACAGCTTGGTAAAGGTTCATACGGAATTGATGATACAAACCTTTATCAGCCAAGAGTTCCAAAATATATAACTAAGAATGTAGAAACACCAATACCTTCAAATGACTGGTGGACATCTGTTATTTATACAAGACTCAGTGATACAATGCCTGCACTTCCTTTTGTATATAGATATACAGAAAACGGTCTTGCAATGTATTATGCTGATAAGACATATACCAGAGTAAACAATGGTGGTATGGGAGCTGACAGCAAATTATTTGACCTTACAATAGGAAGTTCTGATATTGTAGGAACACCTGCCGCACGATTTGATTCAAATAGTGACTGGTCAACCAATATTGTATTCAGTGACGATGATACAGAAAAAATGAAATCAACTATCATCAAGGGTTCACCTTATATGTACAACACATTCAAGAATCCTTCGTCAGTTGAGATTATGCTTGGTAATCTTGTTAAGTTCTTTGACGCAAATGGAGAAGTTCAGTTAGTTGACGGTGTTGAATATGTGACAGATAAACTAGGAGTTGAAATCAAAAATGAAAGTGAGTCACCAGAAGATGAGGACAGAACACAGTATCATTTTTACGGATTATACTTCCCTGATAATACAAAGATTGTAAGAATCGGAAGTAAGCTGAAAGTGATTCTTGGCGGCAACAATAATTATATGTCAGTTGCAGCCTTGTCTAAAGAAAATGATTTCATCTATATGTACAATCATGCATATGCTTTTGTCGAAAAAACAAATGTAACATATGAGTTTGATCAGAACAATTCAAATATGACTACTCATTATAATGTAACAACAAATTTAAAGAGAAACGGATTTTCTAGAGATACAATCATGTGTATGTTGCCAACACAGTGGAAATATTCAAGTACACCTGTAACCGGCATGACATACAACTCAATAAGAGGAACTCTTAAATGTGTTGAGGGAAATACATTCTCATACGGTTTGAAATTTAACGGTATTATTCCTGCATTCAATGAACCTGTTGAATCAAGTTTCTATAACAGGGATGAGATGATTAAATATCTCAACGAGTTTGTAGACAGTGCAACAAGAGATTACTGGGTTGCAGATCCATATTGGCAGGGTAAGAAGACTCATCCTATTTCAATGGGTATTCTTATTGCAGAACAGTTGGAACAGTACGAAATAAGAGATCAGTTAATCAGTATATTGAGAAAAATTCTTGAGAATTGGTATACATATGACGGAAGCAGTGAATATCCGTATTACCTCTATTATCACACAAGCTGGGGAGCAATAAGCGGAGACGGTGGAGATCACGGTATGGCAATTAACCTTTCGGATCACCATTTCCTCTGGGCATATTTTATTTTCCCATCGGCAGTACTTGCATCTTATGACAAGGAATTTGTAAGAGATTACGGTGATATGGTTGAACTTCTTATCCGTGACTGTATGAATCCGGATAAAGATGACGACATGCTTCCTTTCATGAGAAACTTTGATCCATACGAAGGACATTCATGGGCAGGAGGTTACGGAGATAATAACAGTGGTAATAACCAGGAATCAGCATCTGAAGCAACATTTGCCTGGGCAGGTTTGTACCTGTGGGGACTTGTAACGGGAAATGACAAATACAGAGATGCAGGAATCTGGGGATTTACATCAGAAGTAAATGCAATAGAACAGTATTGGTTTAACTATGACGGAGACTGTTGGGATGAAGATTATACTGAAGGATGTGTAGGTATGGTTTGGGGATTAGGCTATACTAACGGAACATATTTTTCGGGAAATCCAAGTTGTATTTACGGTATTCATTTATTGCCCGTAACACCTGCAATTGATTACATGGGTTATGACCATAATAAAGCAGCATATATTTATGAAAAATATGAAGATTCGCAGAGAAGATATCAGGAAAAACTCATAGTAGAAGGAGCAGTTGACCCTGAAGGATGGTTCCACATCTTATGGCCTTATCTTGCGCTCAGCAATCCTGAAGAGGCAGCAAGAAGATGGACTAACGAAATTGAAACACACACAAATGAAAACGGTGTTTATGTAGACGGTAACCTTCCAAATGATGAGAAGTTTAACTCATACTGGTATATCCAGAATATGTGTGCAAAGGGATATGTATCAACAAAGATACATTCAGATAATTACTCATGCTGTCAGTTTTTCGAAAAGAACGGTATGTATACGGCAACTGTTTGGAATCCCTTTGATGAAGTTATTACAGTATCATTCAAAGATGAAAATGCAAAAATAGGTCAGACTAAAGTGGCACCTCACAGTCTTGTGTCAGTAAATCCATATGCAAATACAGACAAGTCAAATCTGACAAATGTTGCAGTACAGGATGTTGATACAGTACATGATATTCCAGGCGTTATTGAAGCGGAAGCTTATTATACAAACTTCAGTTGTATGACTGATAATGATAATGTTGAAGGTGGGTATATCGGATGGATTGATGATGCAGATGCCCTTATATTTGATACAGACGTAAAAGAAAGCGGAGAATACACTATAGAATACAGATTTATTTCAACTTCAAATGATAAGACCGGTGTCATAACAATGAGCAGTGATGTATATGGAAACATTAAAACCACAGAACTTAACCAGACCAAATCATGGAATAATGTAAGTGATACGGTAACTCTTACAAAGGGAAGACAGAAAATTAAATTGAGATTTGATGTAGGCGGATTTAATATTAATTACATCAAGATTTACAAAAAGGGAACTAAGCCTCCTATTGCAGAAAGTGATGATTTGACAAAAGCGGATTTGTCAGGATATAGCGAAATTGACATTACAAATGCAGTTGTTACAACATCAAATGAAGTAGGCTTAAACTATGCAAACTGCATTATTGATAAAGACTACGGCACAAGATGGGAAACACAAGCAAGTGATCCTCAGTGGATTATGTTGGAATTACCTGAAGCAAAGAATGTTGACGGAATCAAGATTTATTGGGAAGCTGCTGCAGCAAGAAATTATACAATCGAAACATCTGTTGACGGATTTGATTTCAAAGAAGTCTTTAGCAGAAAGAACGGAACCGGCGGAGCAGGTTTTGGTGATGAAAACAGAGGCTCAGGACTTGAGTCTATTGAATTTTCAAAATCGGCAAATGCAAAATACATTAGAATTACAGGAACACAGAGACTTACAGGATATGGATATTCAATATTTGAAGTAAGACTTTTTGGAAATAAATCTTCAAATGACGGAATGATAGTTTCTGACAAGATTGAAATTAACGGATTCCAGATTAGCACTGTTGGAAAAGGACTCAGATGTCTCTATTCTTCAGCAAACACAATAGATGATCTTGAAGTTGTTGAAAGAGGAATGGTATATGCAATTTCAGCAGAGGTTGATGACTTTGATATTTATGTAAGAGATGACATGAAATATGTAAAGAGTTTTGCTTCAACAAACACAGGAATATCAAGCACAAATTATTCTGGTATAGAAAATTCTCAGACAAGAATAATGACAATGAAGTTCAGTGCTTCAAACAAAAAAGAATTTACAGAAGAGTTTGCGGTTAGAAGTTATGTGAAACTCAGTGATGGAACATACAGATATTCAGAGGTTGAAAAATATACTATTTATAATGTGGCAACAAGACTTTATGAGAACAAACTGATGCCGACAGTTGAAGGGCATAATTATTTGTATAATTCTATTTTAAGGGTTGCTAACAGCAGCTATAAAGAAGTATTATATTAATATATGATACCGAACGGATAACAATTAAAAATAAGTGAAAAAAGAATGCTAAGGAGTACTAAAAGTGCTCCTTTAGCAGAAAGAGTCTCAGGTGAGTCATAAATTAGGAGGAATGAACAAATTTTAAAGCAGTAATTAGGAAAAACATTTGGAATTATAAGGAAAAAACAAATGAGTTAAAATTTATGCACAAAAAAGTATACGCAAAAATAACAATAGTAAAAGGAAAAATGGAAATATAGAGAGGAAGATGATTATGAATAATTATTTGAAAAAGGGTATCACTTTAATTCTTTCAATATCATTAGCTTTGAGTCCTGCTTCATTTTCGAAGCAGGATGTCAAGGCGGCTGATGTTGCCGAGAATATGCTTGTTAACGGTGACTTTACCGATGGTCTTAACGGATGGAATACTTATTTCTTTAGTTCAAATTGTGCCAGTGCAAAAGTTACTGATGATTTTGAATTTGACATGACAGTTAACTATTATGATTTGTGGTCTTCTTACGGTAATTTATATAAGATTTCATGGCAGTCAATGCTTATTCAAAAGGTTACGATAGAAAAAGACAAAACATACACACTTCAGTTTGACGCATATGCATCCGAAAGCAAGACGATCAAAAGTGGAATAAAGAATGACAACACTTTTAATGAGACTTATAATCTTACAACAGAGAAGACTACGTATACAAGAACTTTTACCGCATCTTCAAGTAAGACAGAAGAATTGCAGTTCCAGTTCGGATATATGGAAGATGATGGCGCCATTAATCCGGAAGGCAAGCACGATATTTATATCAGTGACATGTATTTTGTTGAGGGCGACAGTTCTAATATTGTAAAGAAACCTTCAATATACAATGTCTTTGATAACGGCAATTATATTACTGAAGTTACCCCGGGAGTGAGATATGATTCCGCTTATACTGCTGAGTTATATTATAAATCACTTGGCGATAATGATTATTCAATTATTCCTTATACAGTTGGGGATACAATATCAGAAGACGGATTTTACAAATTAAAAGTATATAATTCTAATGATCCAAGTATTAGTAACGAAATTAGTTTTGCAATAGACAGAACTTCCGTTGATATGACAAAGGATTATTTCTTTATTAAGTCACGCTCAAACGGAAAAGCATTAGAGGCATATGGCTTTGGCGAAAATTCATCAATAATTCAGTCTTCCTACAAAGAAAAAGTTTCACAGTTATTTACAGTGAATGAGGTTTCGAACGGAAAATATTACATTCAGTCACTAAGTTCAGGAAAGGTGATTGCAATTAATAATGACAAGGCCAACGGAGCAAAATTAGTTCAACAAACATACATCGGAAATAAATATCAGCAGTGGACAAAAGAAAAGGCAAAACAGGGATATATTTACCTGAAAAATGTTGGGTCGGGAAAAGTAATCGATGTTCCGTCTGCATCATCGTCAGAGGGTATTCAGCTCCAACAGTATGAAGCAAATGAATCTAATGCCCAAATGTGGGATGTTATAAGTGTTGATATTGACAAAATAATAAATGGCGACCGGGAGCCGGATGTTTCAACAGAGGAACTTTGGAAAAAGAATGTAATTACATATCCGGTTGCTGACAAACTTGTTGCTGCAGGTCCTATTTATTTTAAATGGATGAACAAAATATATGACAGCAGTGTAGAAAAATATCTTATTCAGTTTGACAACGAGCAGGTAGTTACTGTAGTTCCGACTGAAGATGATGTGATGGAATATGAGTGGTATAATACAAAAGTAAGTGCCCATACAGTTAATATTTCAGCTGTACTTGAGAATGGAAAGACTGTACAATCTGACACAATCAGATTTTATGTAACAAAAAAAGGAATAGGCTGGGGTTCTTTATACAGAACAGATGATATGAATCTTTCATGGTATTATCAGTGGTCTATGGAAGAGTCAAACGGTACTTCTTTGGATTTACAGTTTGTTCCTATGGTTTGGGGTAACTGGGGAAGCGAGTGGCTTAATAATCACGAAAACGAAAAATACAAACAGGTACTTGGATTTAATGAGCCTGATTTTAATGAGCAGTCAGCGCTCTCATATACAGATGCTTTGGCAGCATGGGGAGATTTTTCGAACAGTGGTCTCAGAGTAGGTTCGCCATGTACTGCAATCGGTGCTTATTGGTCACAGGACTGGTTCTGGAAATTTATGGATGGAATAGATGCTGATGATAATTTGAAAGTTGATTTTATCACAATTCATTGTTATATGGATAATGCAAGTGTAGAAAGTTTCCTTTCTCTTATTGATAATACATGGGAAAAATGGCACAGACCTATCTGGATTACAGAGTTTGGTGTTGCAAAATGGGGCAAGGGAAATGATATCTGGAATAATTACACAGCAGGTGCAAATCAGAAAACATATGAATTTATGAAACGCGTATTACCTGAACTTGACAAGCGTGATTATGTTGAGAGATATGCATGGTTCCCATTTGATCCAAATGATGAATACGGCGGTTCTTCAGGCATATTTAACTATGATAACGGACAACTTAATGAACTTGGAAAGTTGTATGCAACACTTGGCAATCCTGAGGGATACAAGATTGATAAAGACTACACAGCCGATTTGAATAATTATGAAAAAACATTTAGTAGCAATGCTGATGGTGATATATCTAATCAGGATATAACAAAAATCAATGAAGAGACAACAAAAACTGAAGTTCCAGAGACAACAACTTCTGAGCAGAAAGCAACAACAGTTACATCAGAGACAAAGGCTGACGAGATTGTATCATTATATAATGAAATTAAAGGTGCAAAACCTAAGATTTCAAAAGCTAAACAGAGTGGAAAAAAGATTAAAGTAACAGTTAAAAAGAATAAAAAAGGTGTGAAATATCAAGTTGTATATTCTAAAAATAAAAAGTTTAAGAAATCCTACAAAGTTTATTCTTCAAAGAATGTTATTTTACTCAAGAAGATGATAAAGAGTGCAAAAAAGGGAACTACAATCTACATAAAATCCAGATTATATGTGGTTGTAGATGGAAAAAAGAAATATAGCAAATATGGAAAGACTAAGAAAGTAATTATCAAATAAAATTCAAATCGTACATTTTGAAAACTTCGTATTTATTTTTAAAAAGTATGCATTTGAAATTTGATGGAGCGGATATGAAGAGACAGAACAATTTGTACAGAATAATTAATAGTATTTCAATAAGAAAGAAAACAATTATCAGCTATATTTTGATTGTGACAGCTGCAATAGTAAGTGTTGCAGCTGTTTTGATTGCAATGTTTTCCGGAAGATATCAAAAGCAGCTTTTGTATTCGTCTTCGCAGTCATGCACCCAGGCTAAAGAGTTTTTGGAATACAGAGCAAATTCTGTTCAGTATGCATCGAATCTAATCCAGGTTGATAATGAATTACAGGAAATTCTGACTCGAAGTGAAAAGGAAGTTAGGGATGATTTGATTTTACAAAATAAAGATATGATGTACATGGAAAATTATATTTATTCTCTATGTAATTCAACTGATATTTTTCAAATATCTCTATATGTTCCGGATTATTTCATGTATGTAGATCAGGAAGTTCTTTTCAGAAATCTCAATACATTTGAGAAGACTGCTGAATATGATAAATTGCACCAATCAAGAAAGTCCGGAATATGGCTTCCTACAGAAAAAATATACAGTGCGGATACGTCGAAATGGGTTAAAGTGATTTCATTTATCAGAGAGATAAAAGATGTATCTGATCTAAACAGAACAATTGGTGTGCAAAGAGTAAGTATCAAATATGATGATATATATTCAATACTTAATAACAGTAAGATAACTAAAAATGGTTTGGTGTGTCTAATGTCAGGTGATGACGAACTTATTAGTACAACGGATGAGGGACAGTACCATTTGCTTAAAGATGAATTTGTAAAATATAAAAGTGAGTACGTTAACGGAAATGTATGGAAGAGGATAAAAGCTGACAACAAAAACTATTACATTAATATGAGTTCTGTTAACAGTACAGACTGGTCTTTGATAGTTGCATTGCCTGAGTCTGAGCTGTTTAATGATTTCTTGTCATTGGTGTCAGGAATGATAGGTGTTGTATTTTTGATTTTTATTTTAGCAATAGTTCTATCGGTTATATTTTCACATATGATTACATCGAGAATTTCAGAACTGGCCGCAAAGATGGAGAATTTTGAAAAAAATGATGAGAATAGTTCTGATAACTATAACGAGGATATGGGAAATGATGAAATTGGTTCATTGTTTGTTACATTCAACAATATGAAAAATGAAATTGACAGACTCATAGAAGCGGAATACGAAAACGGTAAAAGTGTTAAACAGGCAGAACTGAAGGCATTGCAGGCACAAATCAATCCCCACTTTTTGTATAATACGTTGGATTTGATTAACTGGAAGGCTTTGGATTGCGGTGCTGATAGCATAGTTGATATCTCGAGGGCTCTTGCTAAGTTTTACCGCTTGAGTCTGAATAAAGGAAAAGAATTTTCAAAATTGTCAGAAGAATTTGACCATATTAAATATTATGTAGCTATACAAAACTTTAGATTTGAAGACAGAATTAAGCTATCATTTAAAGTCGATGAGAATATAAATGATTTGAATTCTTTACATATTATCCTGCAACCTTTAGTTGAAAATTGTATAGTTCACGGAATGAAAGATTTGAGTGAAGATGAAAACATATATATCACAGTTTCCGGTAAAATTCAGGATGAGGATGTTATCCTTTCGGTTGAGGATACTGGTTGCGGTGTTGATGTGGAAGAAATGAATGCTTCGCTGCAAACGGATTTTGATAAAGACGGAGGCTATGGAGTAAAGAATATTAACGCAAGAATTAAACTTTGCTATGGAGAAAAGTATGGCTTGATGTACTTTGATAACTCATTTGGTGGGACTACAGTACAGATTAAGTTACCTGCGATTGAGGGAGAAATATAATGAACAATAAAAAAAGATTCAAAAAAAAGACGATAATACTGTTGATAGTATGGCCGTGTGCTCTCGCTTTGAGTATTTGTATTCTGTTTGCTATGAAAAATATTGTTAAAAACAATGTGGAAAAAACAACAGAGAATGGAATCGATATATCAAAGCATGTAGATCTTACCATGTATCTGATTGGAACAAGACCTTCGGATATGGATAAAGTTTTGCAGAAGTTAAATGAAAAGACTGAGAAAGATCTTAATGCCAGTTTGGCTGTTGAATGGATAGGCTGGGGGGATTTCTCTAAAGAATACCCAATTTTGCTTTCATCAGGGCAGCCTGTTGATTTGGTTTACGCATCAAATTGGCTTAACTTTTATGAAAATGCTCAGCGTGGTGCCTTTATGGAGTTGAATGAATTGATACAAAAATATGCTCCGATTAGTTATTCAAATATGACAGAAGAAGAGATAGAAGATGTAAGTTACGACGGTAAAATTTATGCAATTCCGTCAGACTATACTAATTATAGTGCATTTGGACCAATTGTCAGAAAAGATTATCTGGAAAAGTATGGGGTTGAATCAATTGATTCCTTTGAAGACTATATTGGTCTTTGTTGTAAAATCGGAAAGAATGATAATATTGACCCAACCGGCCTTTGCTCGTCAAGCATTGAGTTAGACGATTTATATCTGATGAACAAAGGTTATTATCCATTGTCAGGAACAGGAAGCATGTATTGGATAAATCTGAATGACACAAATCATACCGTGTATTATGAGAGTGAGTGCCCGGTAATGGATTATTTTCTGGAATCAGCAAAAGGATGGTATGATGACGGATGTTGGAATAAGGATGCACTTTCCAGTAAAGATGAAACGATGCTTGAGAGTAATAAAGCTGTATCGAGAGTTCATAATTATGATGCATGGATAGGGGAGTCAGGCAAAGACAATGATTTGGATTTGGAATATTTTAATTTGTCGAATCCGTTGTACAAATTATCTGCAGCGCAGGATTGCATGGCTATTCCAAATTCATCAACTAATCCTGAGAGAGCGCTAATGTTACTCGAAAAATTGAAAAATGACGAATCATATTATATGTTGATTACATATGGAATAGAAGGATATAATTACAAACTTGTTGATGATAAGATTCATTTTTTAAATGATACATACGGAAATGAACCGGGTACATGGGGGATTAGAAATGCCTTGTTTTATAAACAAAATATGGCAGTAAAAGATGAAAAATATGAATACAGAAAGAAATATGTGAGTGAAGCAAAAGAAAATCCAATGCCCGGATTTTATTTAAATCTTTCGGAAATACAAAAAGAATATGAGCAGATAAACTATGTGAGCAAGTTATATCTCGATCCATTGGTACTTGGATATGTGGATTATGATGAAGGAATGAAAATGCTTAAAGAAAATCTTTCGCAGTCCGGAAATGATAAAGTGAAAGAACACTTGCAAAAACAAGTAGATACATACTTTGGTAAGTAATATATAGTCAGATTTCTTCATAAGAAAATTGACCTAAAAGATGCTTTTGGATATAATCATCCCAACAATTGTCAACAGTCTTGTCCATTGTAAAGATGTTGAGAGATGAGGCTGTGATAATTGTAAGGCTGTTATTTTCATAAGTTATATGAAGATAAAGGTTGTCAATTGATTTTACAGTAGTTTCATCTGAAGAATCAGACAAAACAGATGAGTAGTATTTTGGTGGAAGAGAAAGAGTGATTTTGAATTTGTAAGGCACTTTTTTCCCTTTAATAATCTCAAAACAAATAGGTTTTAATTGAGACCAGGTCGCATATATACAATCCTCCATCTCTTCTAATTCTTCTTGTGAATAGTAATTCTTGTTGATATGACAGTCAATATGGTAAGTGCAGAAAGTAGTTACAGAGATTTCGTTAGTGTTAAATGAGTCAAAAGTCTCTGCAACAAGTAGTTTGTTCATAAAAGTTTTTATGTCGGTAATTTTAAATGCCTTCATATTGATGTCTCCCATAAGTTAAATATAGTATAATTACAATTTAAAATCTCGTTCTTAAAAATAGAAGAACGAGATTTTGTGTATCGTTATAGTAAAATAATAATTATTAATTTGAGTTTTCAATCTTTGCCATGCAATCATGGATATCTTCTCTGATATCATCTATGCGGTCACAGTACATTTTGAAGAATGCCATATCATCCTCATCGGGTTCTGTATGATCCATCATGGATCTAACTATGGCACATAAAGAACGAAGACGTCTGATTTCGATTTTATCAATTAAATTTTTGTCTTTTTTTATTTGTTTTTTTAGCGCGATTTTCTTAAACATAGGCTTTTCTCCTTCATTCCCGGTCATTTTTAAACTCTACTCATATTGTATCAAATTAGAAATTATAAATCAACAAAGTAAGAAGGAAATAAAAGAATTATCTTTACTTTTTTTTATATTTTTTTTATAATACCACATAGAGTCAAATGAGACTTTAAGCTTCTGTAGCTCAGTTGGTAGAGCAACTGATTCGTAATCAGTAGGTCACGCGTTCGAGTCGCGCCAGAAGCTTTTTTATTTTTTTGAAATAATAATATTATTATTGTCTAAAAAACTCGAAGGATTCTAAAGAATTTTGGAAAAGAGGTTCTCAATATGGCATATAAGCCTTACAAAGTCAACAAAGGACAGGATAACAAATATCTTGAACCTAAATACCAAATAGAGAGAATGAAATTATTCGGTTTTCGTTCAGGTATAGCCTGGAAGATGATACCGGCTCTTTTTTATTATGGAATTATTGGTTTGATTCTATTTTCAAGTATGAATGGTGAATTGAGAGAATTCAAATTTGAAGTTGTTGACTATATTCTATTTTCACTAAAGTATATTTTCCTGATTGTGTTATGTTACAGTCCGGCTATATTTTTATCAGACTTTAAATATAACAAAAGATTACCTTTCTTTAAAAAAGAATCAATTATTTCTAAGACTATAGGAATGCTATTTGTTGTGTTGATTTGTGTTCCTATGATTTGGGTTTATATGTACTGCATGAGCGATACATATAAAAAATCTACAAAAGATTATTATGATAGAATTGAAAAACAAAGACAGGAGCAGATGAATTCAAATTCCGAAACCACAGAAGTCGAGCAAACTGAAATTGAAACAACTGTGAATGAGTAAATTGCAATCAAAATTCAAACTACTTAGACTGTGAAAAATAAATAATATAACGGATTCAATTGTGAAAATATTGTTATTTTTGCAGAAATTCATATTTATTACTTGAATTTATCGACATTTTTTTATAATCTTATTAATATGTTATTAACCCGAAAGGGTAGTAAAATAAATAATATGGAGTGAATTATAATGGAAAAGAAATTGAAAGTCGGCGTTTTAGGCGCTACAGGAATGGTGGGACAAAGATTTATAACTTTATTGGAGAATCATCCATGGTTCGAAATTACAACTTTAGCAGCTAGTCCAAGATCAGCCGGAAAGACTTATGAGGAAGCTGTCGGTGACAGATGGAAAATGACAACTCCTATGCCAGAGAGCGTAAAGAAGATGATTGTACATAACGTTAACGAAGTTGAAGCAGTAGCTGCAACAGTTGACTTTGTATTTAGTGCAGTAGATATGACTAAGGATGAAATCAAAGCTATCGAAGAAGCATATGCCAAGACTGAAACTCCTGTAGTTTCAAACAATAGTGCTCACAGATGGACACCGGATGTTCCTATGGTAGTACCTGAAATCAATCCTGAACATTATGAAGTTATTAAGTTTCAGAGAGAAAGACTTGGAACAAAGAAAGGATTTGTTGCAGTTAAGCCTAACTGTTCAATTCAGAGTTATGCACCTGTTCTTACAGCATGGAAAGAATTTGAACCAACAGAGGTTGTTGCTACAACATATCAGGCAATTTCGGGTGCAGGAAAGACATTCAAAGACTGGCCTGAGATGGTAGGAAACATTATCCCATTCATCGGTGGTGAAGAAGAAAAGAGTGAGCAGGAACCACTTAGACTCTGGGGCAAGATTGAAGATGGAGTAATCAAAAAAGCTGAAGGACCTGTTATCACAACACAGTGTATCAGAGTTCCTGTATTAGATGGACATACAGCAGCTGTATTTGTTAAGTTTGCAAAGAAGCCTACTAAAGAGCAGCTTATCGAAAAGATTAAAGCATTCTCAGGACTTCCACAGGAACTTAACCTTCCAAGCGCACCAAAGCAGTTTATCCAGTATCTTGAAGAGGATAACAGACCACAGGTTGCTCTTGATGTTAACTTTGAAAACGGAATGGGAGTATCTGTTGGACGTTTAAGAGAAGATACAGTATATGATTACAAGTTTGTAGGTTTATCTCACAACACATTAAGAGGTGCTGCAGGCGGAGCTGTTCTTTCAGCAGAACTTTTAGTTGCACAGGGATATATTGAAGCAAAATAAAACATTATATATTTTTATAGAAGAGATGGTTTTTATGCCATCTCTTTTAAATTTGCTATATATTTCATTATTTTATATATTTTCACTTGTTTTTTTAACTTTTTTGCAAAAAGAATAGACTATTTTCTTGTTTTATGCGATAATTTTAAAAGGTGTGGGCAATAATTAATTTGCTTACAATTTTATTTATATTTCGAAAGGAGTATTACTAAATGATTTATTCAAAAGAAGTTGAAATGATGTGCCCTGTTGCTAAGGGTGCAAAACATGAGCCAGCTCCAATTCCTGAAGAAGGAAAATGGGTTTACTCAAAAGAAATCAAAGATATTTCAGGATTTACACACGGTGTAGGCTGGTGTGCACCTCAGCAGGGAGCATGTAAGCTTTCATTAAATGTTAAAGAAGGTATCATTGAAGAAGCATTAGTTGAAACAATTGGATGTTCAGGTATGACTCACTCAGCAGCTATGGCAGCTGAAATCCTTCAGGGAAAGACAATTCTTGAAGCATTAAACACTGACCTTGTTTGTGATGCTATCAACACAGCTATGAGAGAGTTATTCTTACAGATTGTATATGGTAGAACACAGAGTGCATTCTCTGATGACGGACTTGTAGTTGGTGCAGGTCTTGAAGATTTAGGAAAAGGTCTTCGTTCACAGGTTGGTACAATGTACGCAACAAAGGCAAAAGGTGTTAGATACCTTGAAATGGCTGAAGGTTATGTTACAGGTATCGCATTAGATGCTGATAATGAAGTTATTGGTTACCAGTTTGTTAGTCTTGGAAAGATGACAGACTTTATCAAGAATGGTGATGATCCTACAACAGCTTGGGAAAAAGCAAAAGGACAGTATGGTCGTGTAGCTGATGCTGTTAAGATTATCGACCCTAGAAAGGAATAAGGAGGTAACAATAATGGCATTATTTGAATCATATGAAAGAAGAATTAACCAGATTAACGCTGTTTTAAATAGTTATGGAATCGCTTCAATTGAAGAAGCTGAAAAGATTACAAAGGACGCTGGATTGGATGTTTACAATATGGTAAAGGGTATTCAGCCAATTTGTTTTGAAAATGCATGTTGGGCTTACATCGTAGGTGCAGCAATCGCTATCAAGAAAGACTGCAGAAGAGCTGCTGATGCTGCTGCAGCAATCGGTGAAGGTCTTCAGGCTTTCTGTATTCCTGGTTCTGTTGCTGACCACAGAAAAGTAGGTTTAGGACATGGTAACTTAGGAAAGATGTTACTTGAAGAAGAGACAGAGTGTTTCGCATTCCTTGCAGGACATGAGTCATTCGCAGCTGCTGAAGGTGCTATCGGTATCGCTGAAAAAGCTAACAAAGTTAGACAGAAACCATTAAGAGTTATCTTAAACGGTCTTGGAAAAGATGCAGCTCAGATTATCTCAAGAATTAACGGATTCACATTCGTTGAGACAAAATACGATTACAAAGAAGCTAAGTTAAACATTGTTTACGAAAAAGCTTATTCTGAAGGTCTTCGTGCTTCAGTTAAATGTTATGGTGCTGACGACGTTCAGGAAGGTGTTGCAATCATGCATCATGAAAATGTTGGTGTATCTATTACAGGTAACTCAACAAACCCTACAAGATTCCAGCATCCTGTTGCAGGTACATACAAGAAAGAATGTATCGAGCAGGGCAAGAAGTACTTCTCAGTAGCATCAGGTGGTGGTACAGGACGTACACTTCATCCGGATAACATGGCTGCAGGTCCAGCTTCATACGGTATGACAGATACATTAGGACGTATGCATTCAGATGCTCAGTTTGCAGGATCTTCATCAGTTCCAGCACACGTAGAAATGATGGGATTAATTGGTGCAGGTAACAACCCTATGGTTGGTATGACTGTAGCAGTTGCAGTTTCTATCGAAGAAGCAGCTAAAGAAGGTAAGTTCTAAGAAATTTCATAAAATAAGGGGTTATGGACTATTTCGTCATAACAAAAAATAACATTGAGGTGTCTTCGGACACCTCTTTTTTTCCTTGAAAGTATGTCTATGACGCAGTATGACGAGTCTATGACACAAAAATTATTTTGCGTCATGAAAATTTTGCGATTTTTGCATCGTGAAATGATAAACAGTGCAAATAATCCAGAGCCGGTAGAAGTACTAAAAACATTTGTATTAGGAAACTGAGATGCTATGAGAAAAATAATACTAAAAGTGATAAAATTCTTGACAACAAGCTTATATACATATATAATAATTGGCGTTGGGCTCGCGGGTTTTACAATGCTCAATTATATTTCCAAGTGAACTATTAAATAAAGTATTGTATCCAATAATAACAATAAAGTTATATTAGGAGGAATATTCAAATGAATAGCGTGAAAAAGATGATAATCTTTGGTTGTACAGTTGCAATGGTATTTGGGACTGCTACTGTAGTATCGGCAGGTGCTTCAAAGTATCTAGATGGTGGCAAAGCAAAGTGGACAGGAGGAGAAAATTCAGATGGAATCTTGTATTCTAATTTGTATGATGAGAAGGAAGACGGAATAAGATATGAAGTGACAGTATGGGTTGATCCTGATTGGGGAGATAGAAAAGAAAACCATGGAATAACCACAGCACGTGGAAAAAAAGGAAGAGTCCATGTTGCAAAGGCCGCAACTCATAGAAATCCTTTTGTTAAAGATGATTATGGGTATAAAGGTTTTCATACTTATAGATAAATAAAATTCTAAGGGAACCTTGGTATTATTTTGCCAAGGTTCTTTAAATTTTATTTGGTATTCAAATAATAAATTGGAGATGGTAAGATGAAAAAAATATTTACATTTATAGGCATAATGGTAATAGTGTTTTCTATTTATTTTATGTTGCTCATTGCTGATAAATCTATATTTGTTGGAGAAAGTGGTGGTTATGATTTTTCCTTAAGCAAGCAAATAGAATTGGAAAAACTTGAACAGTATGCAAAAAAATGCAATATTTCTGTAAATATAGTAACTATTAATAATTATAGTTTTGGTAATGTTGACTGTCAGATTGAAATTATAAATAATGTAAACCAGATAAAAAATAAGGAAAAAAACAGTTTATTTCCCAACCAGCACGTTAAAGTTATATCTAATAAGAGTCTTAACGGTAGAAAGACAAAATATTTTTTTGCTAAAGAAGATAATCCAAATAAAATAGAAAAGTTAAAAAAACTAATTGAAAATAATGGTATTGAAACGGAAGTCTCACACAAGTTTCCTATAAAGTTCAATGTAGGAATGTTATTTAGCACTTTAAATATAGGTTTTTTTGTGGCTATATTTTGTATGACTTTGTTTTGTACAGCATTATTTTATATTTCCAGACAAAAAGAAATAGCAATATTAAAATTGAATGGATGGCCTTCTTATAAAATCTCACTAAGATTTTATAGGATAATAATAGAAAAAACTTTGTATGGTTTACTTTTTGGAGCTATACTATTTTCTGTTTATATTATTATAATGGATAACAGTAAGTTGTTTCAGTATTTAGAGATGGTTATATTGCTTACAATATCTTTAAATTGCGTATTTTTTATCGTCGCTATTATTGCAGTGGTTTTTATAAATAATTCAGATTATATCCAGTCAATAAAAAATAAAAAATACAATGGAATTATATACATATCGATAATAGTATTTAAAGTTATTTTAATGACAATTGCTTTTATTATGTCGACAAAGTTGATTGAAAATATAATAAGGTTAAATGATGGAAGTAACAATATTGCTAAAATAGAAGTGAATAATTGGTATATCTTCACAGCACATTCTTATCCAACCTTAGAAGAAGAGAAAGAAATTAACAGTTATATGGAACAATTTGATGATAATGATGTGTTTAATTATTGTCCTTCAGATATAAAATTGAATAGAAATGATAAACCGCATGTTTATAAAACATTAGACGGTATTGATACTAATATGATTATAATGTCACATAATCTTCTTAAGTATATTGAAATAAAGGATAAAGATGGAAACGTACTAAAATTAGATGGTAAAAAGAATTATTTGTTGATTCCTGAAAATCTATGGAAAATGAAAGATAAAATTATTGAGTACGAGGGGTATGAAGATATAGAGGAGATCTGTATTGCAAGTGGTCAATGGATAGAAGATTATGAAATTCCAGGTAAATATTCGTACAATTCAGTAATTGCGGTTGAAAAGTTAGTTAAAAATGTAAGTATTGGTTATGGATATGTTTTTATGACAGAACCGGTCGCAAAAAAAATGGAGCAAAAATTATTGACAATGGGATATGAAAAATCCAGTGTGGAATTGGAACCATTAAGTGAAGAACTGCGTATGCATATTTCTACATATCAAACAGAACTGTTTGAAAGTGTTATATATTCAATTATCATTTTCCTAACATATTTATTAGTAGATTTAACATTGTTTTCTATATATTATGAGTTTAAGAAAAAGAAAATGGCTGTATATAGCTTGCTGGGACATGAACCAATAGAAGATATTTATTCGTTTATTATTTATAATGTTACGATTGTAATAATAGTTGGATTAATTGTTAATAAATTATTTATATTATTGACTGTTCCTGAAACTATATTGTTTTATTTATTATTAAAAAGAAAATCATTTGAGAATATACCAGTGGTGATTAAAGGAAGGTAAGAAGTATGTATGCAATCGAATTAAAAGATATTACAAAAAAATATGATGATAAAGTGATATTTGATAAGTATTCATTGAAAATAAAGGAAGGAAATTTTGTCGGAATTAAAGGACAGAGCGGTCAAGGTAAATCTACGCTACTTAATATTATGGGATTGCTGGAAAACTATCAGGGCACATTATTAATTAATGGAGAAAAAATTTCATATGATGATAAAAAACAAAGAAAAAGGATTCTCAAAAATGATATAGGATATTTATTTCAAAATTATGCTTTAATTGACGACTTAAGTGTTTATGAGAATTTAAAAATAGTAGTACAGGAAAAAAATAAAAACAAACAGAGAAAAGTGATAACTGTTGCTCTCGAAAAAGTAGGATTCAAAGAAGAGTTTCTTGATAAGAAAATCTATACATGTTCAGGAGGAGAACAACAACGAATTGCCATAGCCAGATTGATGTTAAAAAATTGCCGGATTATTTTAGCAGATGAACCTACAGGTAGTTTAGATAAGAACAACTTATATATCGTAATGAATCTTTTATTGGATTTACATAAAGAGGGAAAAACAATAGTTATGGTATCTCACGATGATGAAGCGTTATCATATGCCGATGAAGTAATAGAATTATAATTATTTACATTAGATTATAGATTGTAGACGATTACTGTTATGAAATTACAATATTTAAGAGGTGTCTTCGGACACCTCTTTTTAATTTAAAAAAATCGAGTTTCTATATATTTGAGGAAGTTGAGTGTTTTATGAATTGTACCAATCAAACTGTTGAATTCGAGTAATGTAAAATGGTATAATAATTTATAGACTATTAGAGCGGATAACTTCATAATTTTTGTATCTTTTTTAAAAAAAGGTCCATGTATAGTCTTGTGTATAACTTGATTTGTCAAGTGTATACCGACAGAGCAGGAAAGGGGCAGCTATGAAAGAAATTAGTTATGAGATTGATAATGAACGAATTTACATTAGAATCGTAGGAAAGGTAGATTCTAATAATGCAAAGGAAGTTGAGGATGAAATCAAAACAATCATTGATGAAACATCAAAAAATAATATAATTATTGATGCGAAAAATTTGGAATATATTTCCAGTGCCGGGTTAAGAATATTTTTAAGATTAAAAAAGGACTATGACAATTTTAAAGTTATAAATGTAAGTTCTGATGTTTATGAAATATTTGATATGACCGGTTTCACTCAGATTATGACCATTGAAAAAGCTTACCGAGTTGTATCTGTTGATGGTTGTGAAGAGATTGGACGAGGAACTAATGGTAAGGTATATAGGATTGATCAAGACAATGTCGTAAAGGTTTATAATAATCCGGATGCTTTGGATGAGATAAAAAATGAGCGTGAAGTTGCAAAAAAAGCTTTAGTTCTTGGAATCCCTACAGCAATCTCTTACGATGTTGTAAAAGTTGGAGAGAGTTATGGCTCTGTGTTTGAACTTCTCAATGCTAAGTCATTTTCTCAGATTCTTGATAGTGAAAAAGATAAGATGGATTGGTGTGTTGAGGAATATACAAAATTATTAAAAGTAATTCACGGCACACAGGTAGCAGAGGGAGAACTCCCTGATATCAGAGAGTCGGTAAAAGATTGGATAGCATTTCTTGAGGGATATATTCCTAAGGAGGCATTTATAAAGTTAAACAAACTTATTGAGGATGTTCCATACGACAATCATATTATACATGGTGATTATCACACAAAGAATGTCGAGTATGTTGACGGTGAAGTGATGATTATAGATATGGACACGCTATCGGTGGGCCATCCGGTTTTTGAATTTGCAATGATGTATAATGCATTTTTAGGATATAACGAATATAATCATTCAGCATTGAAACCGTTTCTTGGAATAGATTATGAAACCTCAGAAATCTTTTGGAATAAAGTTCTTGCTGCATATTTTGAAACAACTGATTCTAATAAATTAAATGAAGTTATGCAGAAGGCAAACATAGTCAGTTATGTACGTATGATTCGAAAACGCATTCGTCAGAATCTGCATACAACTGATTTAGGAAGAGTTGAAGTAGAAGGATGGACAAAAAAACTGATTGATTGTTTGGATAACACAGAATCATTATTGTTTGACATTGATTTAATAAAGGATTGAAGAAATGAATCTTGATAATATAAGAAAAGTTGATTTCCATATGCATACAACAGCATCTGATGGTACTGATACTCCTGCAGAACTATTGTTTAAAATAAAAGAATCAGGGATAGATTTATTTGCAATTACTGATCATGATACCAGTCTTGGGTGTGTTGATATGATGAAAACTCTAAAAGATGATGATCCGAAATTTATAAGTGGAATAGAGTTTTCGTGTAAGGATGAAATGGGCAAATACCATATTCTTGGATATAATTATGATCTTTATGGTGATGCAATTACAGATGTGATTAATCTTGGACATCAATACAGAATGAATAAAGTATATGCACGGTTAGAGTTTTTGAAGGAAAAATATGGTTTTGTATTTCAGGATGAGGATGTTGAAAAACTTTTAAGTTATAATAATCCCGGTAAACCGCACATAGGAAATATGATTGTGGAATATGGATATGCAAAATCAAAAGATGAAGCTATAACAAAGTATATCAATAATTGTAATTTTAAAAGCCGTTATCTAAGCCCTAATGAAGTGATACAGGCAATACTGGAAAGTGATGGGATTCCTGTTCTGGCTCATCCTTTTTACGGTGATGGTGATCAGATTATTGTAGGTAACGAGATGGAAGAGAGGCTGAAACGTTTAATGAGTTTTGGGCTAAAAGGCGTGGAGGCATATTATTCCGGATTTTCAATCAAGCTGCAAAATGAGATGTTATTATATGCAAAAAAATATCATCTGTATATTACTGCGGGAAGTGATTATCACGGAACAAACAAACTGGTACAGCTTGGCGATACAAATCTTACAGATTTACACGAAGGGGATGAGAATGTTAAAAGGTTTGTTCAGGCGTTGAAAGATTAGAACTGATTTAACGGAAGATGTAGGATGATAAGCCGGCATCTTCCGTTAAATGATTTACGAAATAAAATCAACATAAAATAGGCAAAAAATTAATGTGGACCTTAGGAAAGTATGGTAAAATTATATATATATTTTGAGAACGGAATAATTGAATAGGACTAAAAAAATACAGGCCTTACTTTGAAGAACATATAATAGTATCTGATTAATTAGGCGGAAAGGAGAGAAATGGAAGAGCAAAAAGTAGAAAAAATCACAGGAACTTGTAATTATTGCAGAAAAAGAAAAATTGAATCAGGTACTTTGTTATATTTCAGAGGTCATACCATGGTTTACTCGGGAAGTGTAAAGCAAATACTATTACTGTAAAGAAATCAAAGTAAAGTAGAATCAAAAGGAGACTAAAAAGAGTATGAGTAAAATCAGACATAAAATAGTATTTAAAAGTTTGGTGGGCATTGTATTACTGTTAATATTTTTTTCGATAGTCGTTGGCTACATTGGATATAAACGATTTACAGAAGTATTGAGTAAACAGTATGAAGATGTAGCGTTTCACATTGCTGAGACTGCAGTTCTTGATTTAAATGCTGATTCCTTTGGTACATATATAGAAAATAAAGGAACTTCAGATGAATATAAGGAAGCTTGGGATAGAATGGACAAACTCTGTAATTCTGAAGGCGCGACATTTATCTATGTAATACAGCCGGATTTAAATGACTATAATCATATTACATTTTTATTCTCTACGGTCAACGAAGACAGCAAATTCTCTCCTTATGAGTTGGGAATAGTCAAAGAGACAACCAATGAAGAATATCGTACTGCGTACAAAAAAATGTACGAAGAAGGACTTGAACGGTCTTTAGTAATCAGAGACAGCGGATATATTGAATCAGATCCCCATATTACTGCAATGATACCGATAAAGGATTCAAATCAGCAGGTGAAAGGAATATTATGTGTTCAGCGACAAATGGAAGCTTTGGTTGATGCAAGACATGCATATCTTAGAACCATTGTATTTGCGTTGATTTTGATTCTAATATTTGTTTTGTTTGGTCAGGCGATATATCTCAACAGAGTATTATTGTTCCCTGTCCAAACAATCACAAAAGAAGCAAGTCGATTTGCTGAAGAAAATATATTGTCAGAACATAAACTCGAAGAAGTTATAAAGAACAAAGATGAGATTGGAATGCTGGCAAAATCCATTGATAAAATGGAAGAACAGATACAGTCATATATAGATAACATCACGCAAATTACTGCGGAAAAAGAACGTATCAGTACAGAATTATCATTAGCCACAGCCATTCAGGAAGGTATGTTGCCTAATACATTTCCACCTTTTCCGGAACGTACAGAGTTTGATCTTTATGCTTCAATGAGTCCGGCAAAAGAAGTAGGAGGAGATTTTTATGATTTCTTTCTGATAGATGACGATCATCTTTGTATGGTTATGGCAGATGTTTCAGGAAAGGGTATTCCGTCTGCGTTGTTTATGATGGCGTCTAAAATTATTTTGGCAAACAATGTACTTATGAATCAGTCACCTGCAGAGGTTTTGGAAAAAACTAACAATATGATATGCTCTAACAATAAGATGCAAATGTTTGTTACTGTATGGTTAGGGATTTTAGATATATCTACCGGAAAAGTTACAGCAGCCAACGCAGGACATGAATATCCAATAATAATGAAACCTAATGGCGAATTTGAATTATTAAAAGACAAACACGGATTTGTTATCGGTGGCATGTCCGGAATAAAATATAAGAATTACGAATTTGTTATGGAAGCCGGTTCAAAATTGTTCCTGTATACTGACGGTATTTTGGAGGCAACTAATGGGGATAAGGAATTATTCGGAATTGATAGGACATTAGAGGCATTAAATGCAAAGACAGATGGGCGTCCTGAGGATGTTTTATATCATATTAGAAGTGTTATAGATGAATTTGTTGGTAAAGCTGAACAGTTTGATGACATTACTATGTTATGCGCTGAATACTATGGAAATGATAAAAAATAGGTGAGTTGCACCTCCAAGGATATTATCGAAGAATTAGTAGTTTATTATGGTAAAGATGTTTAACTAAAGTAAGATAAAAATAATGGTCACCGGGCGGTGGCCATTATTTTTATTATATTTTATAGATCTCATTTTCATTTTTCCTTATGCTTTAACTGACAAGATAAAGGATTTCATTTTTTTATGAAATATTCAATCTGTAACAAGTATGCTATAAGCTGTGGCCTTGACATTAATTGGCCAAACCACGGCTTTGTATAATCTGAAGTTTTACTTAAAATCTCATCAACTTTTTTCTTGTCACATATAATTGAAAGAAATGTATTAGAACTGTTGATGGTATCGTAAAATATTTCAATCAGTTTATTTTCATAATCCGGATTGTACGTTTTAGGATATGGACTTTTCTTTCTGTTGTATATTTTTTCGGGAAGATATTTTCGACCGGTATTTATTAAAAGACCTTTTGGCTTATTATTTAAGAATACAATTTTCTTAGGAACATTGTACATATATTCAATTATTCTGTAATCTGCAAATGGAACTCTGGCTTCCAAAGAGTAGCACATGCTTGCTCGATCCATTCGAGTTAAAAGCATTTGCATAAACCAATATATATTCAGATAAAATAACTGTTTATGCTCCCTCGATTCCATGTCATCATTATCACATAGAGGGACTTTTTTTAATTCTTCTTCATAGATTTCTTTTGAATAATCTTTGACATTTAAAAAATGTGAAAAGTCATCTTTAAAGAAAATAGTTCTTTCATTTATATTTATTGACCAGGGAAAATTATTTTGACTTGTCAGATTTTCTTTATAGTACCAAGGATATCCGCAAAATACTTCATCCGCACATTCACCGGTCAAAGCTACTTTGTATTTTTTTGCAACAATACTGCAGAAATGAAAAAGTGATGATTCAATATCTGCCATACAAGGTGCATCTCTAGCATCTACACATTCATATAACTTTGAAAGTAAATCATCAGAATTTCCAAATAGATATTGATGATTACTGTCTAAATAATCTTTCATTATATCGACATAAGGTCTGTCGGAAGATGACTGAAATTCTCCGGCCTTGTAATATTTATCGTTATCAGTAAAGTCAAAAGAAAAAGTGCCAAGTCTATCTGAATTAATATATTTTGACGCAACGGAAGAAACCAGAGAACTGTCAAGACCACCTGATAAAAAACTACAAATAGGAACATCTGAGACTAATTGCTTTTTTATACTGTCATTAATAAGAAAGTCAATATAATCTGTTGCATTATCCAAAGAATCTGAAAAGGGTTTGGAACATAGTTTCCAGTATTGATAAAATTCCGGACAAATAGGGGATGAGTTAAGATGAATTGTGCAGGTTGTACCCGGTAAAAGTTCATGTACATTATTATAAAATGTCCGCCCCGGAATATGCGCAGGACCTATGGAAAATATTTCTTTTATTTCTTTATCTGTAATCAATGTTTTGATTCCGTATTCTTTTATAGCTTTAATTTCTGATGCAAAGATAAATGTGTTGTCATTATAGTAGTAGTATAAAGGTTTTACTCCTACATGATCTCTTGCGAGAATCAGTTTGTTTTCAGATAATATTGCGAAAGAAAAAATGCCGTTAATTATATTGAAATAATGAGTTCCTGTAGTCAGATACAAATTCAAGAGAACTTCCGTATCACATGATGTAGCGCAGCCAATATTATAATTGCAGGTTATTCTGTTTAGTTCATCCGTATTATATATTTCTCCATTAAAAACAATTGTTGCATATCGTCCGTTAAAATGTTTTGTCATTGGCTGGAGTCCTTTATTGATATCTCTAATTGCAAGTCTTGAATGACCAAGACAGCAATTGTTTGTAATGTAAGTGTTACAACCATCTTTTCCGCGATGTCTTATAGAATAAGTCATATTACCTATGACTTTATTGTAATATGTTAAGTGATCTTCATAATTATTATCATTAGAACAAAATCCGCAAATGCCACACATAATTAAACCTCTCTATAATAATGCTAATCCCGAGTTTGCAATAAATTTTTTTCTACAACTAAGTATAGATACCGGATATGAGATGACTTCCACTCAAATTCAATATGTGCTAAGCGATGAGCAAATAGATAGAAGCAGTGGAAGTTCAATCTCACATCTGAAATAAATATATTGATTCAGGAATATATAATTGTTTTGCTGTTAAAAAGGACTTTTTATAACTGGTTGAATCTGCTTGCCTTCTAATGCACTTGCGATTGTATAATTTAAGAATTCAATGTGAGCTACAAGTGAATTAGGTTTTTCGTTATAATTATCCTGACCGAAAGGTACAAAATAAATATTTTTTGAATTAAGCAAAATGCCTATATTTTTCAAATTTATTCCCAGTGCATCGTTTGACGCTAAAGAAATGACAACAGGTCTGTTGTTGCGCAGATGTGCTTTGGCTGCCATTAATACCGGAGTGTCTGTGATTCCGTTTGCGAGTTTAGCAAGTGTATTTCCGGTACATGGCGTTATTACCAGGATATCAAATAACTTTTTAGGTCCGATAGGCTCGGCGTCTGAAATCGTCATTATAGGTTTTTTCCCGGTAATTTCTATTGCTTTATCAATAAAAAAATCATGTGTTCCAAATCTTGTGTCAGTGATTGAAGTGTTGAATGAAAATACTGTATATAAATCTGCGTTTGTTTCAGCAAGCTTTTGTATTTCTTCAAAAGTTCTGTTTAATGTGCAATAAGATCCGGTAATTGCAATTCCGATTTTCTTATCTTTGAAACTCCATGTCATTATATTACTTCCCTTCAAGTTGTTTAATTATATAATCGGATAATATATCCCCGGCAGTTTTGGGAGAACAATTTCCCGGAATGCCGGGGCATGTAAAGTAATTGATGTGATATGTTTTTAGTTCATCGGTATTAAAGCTATTGGGATTAGAAGTAATGTCAAAGATGAATGACTCTTTTTTTGTGTAAATATACCGGTTTTTATTCATAATGAAATCCGGGGAAGTATTTATAATCAGACTACATTTGTTTAGTGTATTTGGAATATCAGAATAAGAAATATAAAAGACATTCTTATATTTATTCAGACTGTATTTTGAAGAATCAATATCGTAAATATATATGGACTTGCAGATAGTATTGAATAAATCAACAATCTTTTGCCCACAGTTTCCATATCCTATAAGGAAAATATTTTCGTTTTTTAGAGAAAAAGGGACGCTTTGTATAACTTTTGACAGTAATCCCTCGGCAGTCAAATATGAGTTCTCAGACACGATATATGGATTTTCCATTAAATCTACATACTTTATCTGATTGTTATTTAATAATTCTTTTGAATCTTTTGTGAAATATCCTGAGTAAAGTGTTGATTTTTTACTCATGTTTCTTATAAAATCTAAAATAGACATTGGTTGTTTTAACATGCAGTTAACAGAAATGTTGTCTTTGGTGAAAGGAACTGGAAGAATATATATGTCCTTATCTGATAGTTCGTATATATATTCTGCATTATAATTTTGAGATTTCAAATGATTATAAATATAATATTGTCTTAAATCTCCTGCAATAACGCCGATAGATTTCATTAAGGCTCCTTTCAATCATAAAAAATTCATGTTGGTTTGCAATAATGTGAGTGTTAATTAATTCTCTTACACTAGTTTATGCTAAGATTACAAAAGTGTGCAGATGAATAATTAGTTATTAAATTTACAGAATAATAAATATAGTAATATACGTAAAATGCGGAGGAATTTATGAGTAGAAGAACAGAGGAAGTTACAAAATATGTACCAATGGGCAGAGCTAAAGGAGTGTTATACTCTTTGTTTGGAATTCAGATTATTACGGCAGTTGTTTTGCTTGTTATCCTTCTTACAAGTATTATACTTCCCGGAAAATATATGGTGGCAGCTGTTGTTGCGGAAATTATTCTTGTTTTATTTACATGTTTTATTAGAAAAAACAGAATACTCTGTGTGATTTCGGGAATACTTTCTGTTATTATAATTGCCGTTAACTGTATGGGTATTTATTATATTTATAGAACAAATAATACATTGGAGAAAATTACAAATCAGAATGTGGAATTGACCAATACTGTTGATGTCTATGTACTTAAAGAAGATAAGGCTAATACTATCGAAGAGGCTGCTGATTACAGTTATGTTGTCGCAAAAGGACAGGATAGTGAGGACCATATTAAAGCCATAAAGTATATAAATAAAAAGGTAGGTAAGACAATTGATATAATTGATTATCTTGAATTTACAGAGGCTATAGACTCCCTGTTTAATAATGAATGTAAAGCGATTATTATTGACAGAGCATATGTAGAGATTCTTGATGGAATCGAAGGATACAAAGAGTTTGATAAAAAAACAAAATGTATATATTCTTACGATGTTAAATATGAGGAAACCACAGAAGTTGAAACAACTGCAAAAGTAGAAAATAAAAAGAAGAAGATAATTGATATAACGAAAGATAATTTTAATGTTTATATTAGTGGTATAGATGTGGAGGGCTCTGTTTCAACAAAAAGCAGAAGTGATGTAAATATTATTGCTTCAATCAATCCGAAAACTCATCAGATATTGTTGCTTTCAACACCGAGAGATTATTATGTACCATTGTCTATTTCGGGAGGGTCTTGTGATAAACTTACTCATGCAGGACTATATGGAGTTGATGTATCCCGTCAGACTCTAGAGATGCTATATGAGACAGAAATTCAGTATTCTATCAGAATGAATTTTACCGGATTCAGAAATATTATTAATGCGTTAGGAGGAGTTGACGTCTATTCCGAATATAATTTTTCGTCAAAAGGACATTATTATAAGAAAGGATACAACAGTTTAGACGGTGAAGCAGCCTTATGGTTTGCAAGAGAGCGACATGCTTTCAGCAATGGAGATAACCAGCGTGGCAAAAACCAGATGGAAGTAATAAAAGCAGTTTTTAAAAAGGTACAGTCACCTACTATACTAAACAATTACAACTCTTTGCTTGATAGTGTTGCAGATTGTATGGAGACAAGTTTTACCTCGGAAGAAATCTCTAAATTTGTCAATTTCCAGACTGAAAACAATATTGAGTGGGACGTGGTAAATTACAGTGTTACCGGGTTTGGCTCATCGCAAACTACATTTACGGTTCCCGGAAAAAGAGCATACGTAATGTCTCCTGATATCAATACAGTGTCTGAAGCAAAAAAAATGCTGAATGATATGTTATCTGACAAAAAAATAGAAAAATAAAAGTGTTTTTATATCAAAAAATGGTCTCGTTTGCTAAAAATGGGACTATTTTTTATAAAAATTTACAATCGCAAGTGAAATTTAAACGTTTTTATGACATTTTGAACAAAATTTGGTGTAGCGATAAAAACATTTCTATGTTACACTAAAATAACTTGTGTAATAATTAATATGAAAAAAATGCAAATAAATAGTGATACCCCACAATTTGCAGTTTTTTTCAAAAGATTTTAAATGAAAGGAAAAAGGGGAAAATGACCAAAAAGAACTTTTTAAAGAAAGCTACATCGGTAGTACTTTCTACAGCTATGGTAGCAACATTGGTAACACCAAACCTTAGCGAAAAGACTCTTAACCAGGATGTCGAAGCAGCTACAGTTACAAGTTTGGGAAGCATCGGAAACGGAGCATGCGGAATCGCAGAGGCTGCTAATTTGCCTACACTTAGCACAAAAGGTAATTATCGTTATACAACTGATAATTATGATTCAAACAATGCGGCTCTTGATACAACAGACTGGGCTACAAACTGGTTATGGGATCAGGAAGGTGCATCAAGCAGAACAAATAACGAATTATCAGGAACTGCTTATGCTTTGCCACTTGCATATATTATGAAGAGAGATGGCCTCAGAATTGCAAAACCTTCTATGACTAATTCTAAGGATAGTGTATGTGCTTACACTAACTATTTAGACGGTGATGCTTTCTGTGATTGGAAGATTAATCCTGCATGGACACTTGCAAATAACAATATTGATAAATCTACTGCATGGTCTTATGATGCAGTTACAACTAATCCAAATAATTCTTCTCAGTCAATGAAAATTACAATGACTCAGGGAAGTCCGTTTACATATTTTACATTTAACAATACAAATGAATTCACACTCACTAAACTTAGAACTACTTTTAGCAGTGAAGTAATTTTTGACGAAGTATATAACGGATGTAGAATGCTTGTATTCAGAACTTTAGATACAACAAACCAGGTTCATTATCCAACTATTCAGAATCAGTACTATGCTTTGTATCTTCCACAGAATACAACAGTAGAATATAAGGGAACAACTGATACAACAGGTCTTGACCAGATTGGATCCAGAAGATTTGTATTGCCATCAGGAAAGACATACGCTTCTTTTGCCTGGATTACAGAGAGTGAAAGTTCAAGCAACAATTCTAATGCAATTAATATTGCAAAGCAGTACAGACCATACGCTTTCAACTTTATTACAGATACTCAGGTTTCATATAATGTAAGCAATGGAAATGTTGTTGATACTACATATTCATATTCTTTTGATAAGAAAGCGGAGAGTACTGCAGACGGTACTGTAATGGGTATCTTATCTCATCAGTACAGAAATATGTCAGGATACAACTTCCTTTCAAATCAGGCATTTACAGTAAGAGGTTACATGAAGTTCTTAACAGGTTCTTCATATACAACATCAATGAAGTACAAAGGAATCCTTCCTACAATGCCTGCAATTGCAGATGATGATACAACAGGTAAAGAGGCATTGCAGCAATATGTTGATAATTATGTTAATATCTTTGACAGACCTGATACATATTGGTTAGGAAAACAGCTTAACAGAAGTGCTCAGGCAATCAACGCTGCAAAGGCAATTGGTGATGAAGCAAAAGCTGAAAAGCTTATTGAGGGTCTTGAAAAAGTATTAGAAGATTGGTTTACATACTCAGGAGATGAAGACAAATCATTCTTTACATATTATGGTAACGGTGTTGGAACTTTACTTGGTTCTGTAATGTCATTTAATGGTGTTGACCAGTTGAATGACCATCATTTTCACTATGGTTACTATATCGAGGCAGCTGCTATTGTCGGAATGTATGACCCTGAATGGTTAGCAGCATACTCTGATGTAATTAAACAGCTTATTTACGATATTGCTTCTCCATACAGAACAAGTTCAGACTGTGTTTCAGCATGTGGAAATGCATATCCATATTTGAGATGTTTTTCACCTTATGAAGGACATTCATGGGCATCAGGATTCCAGGATGAAAAAGACGGTAATAACCAGGAATCAACATCTGAAGCTATTAATGCATGGGCAGGAATCATTTTATTTGGTGAATTGACAAATGATACAAATCTCAAAAAATTAGGAAAATATCTCTATACAACAGAAATTGCCGCTGCAGGTGATTACTGGTTTGATTTTGAAAAAGATACATATAAGATTAATGGTTCAAAATATGATGCTCCAATGGCAGGTATGGTTTGGGGCGGAAAAATTGATTACAAAACATACTTTGGAGTTGAATATGTACAGGGAATTCAGATTTTCCCAATGCAGCCATGGTCTTTCTACTTATTAGGAGGTGGAAAAGATTATATCAGAGAGTACTATGATTACAGTAACAATGGTGAACTCTCAAATGGCGGTAGTGTAAATTTATGGAATGATGTTTGGGCAGAATACTATGCATTATATGATCCTAATGCTGCTATGAACAGTGTATGGACTCATTCATATGAAGAGCAGGGTGAATCAGCTGCACATACATATCATTTCATCAGAACAATGCAGAATTACGGAACACCTGATTTGTCATTTACAAGCAACACACCAATGTCTGCTGTATTTAACAAAAACGGTGTATATACATATGTAGTTTATAATGCAGGTACAACAGTAAACACAGTTGTATTTAACTCAACAAACGGAACTGTTGCAACTGTTAAGGCTGCACCAAAGACTATGACTATAGTTAATTCAAATGATTTAGCTACTAAAGTACCATACAAGGTTGAATATTATGGTAAGAATAAATCAGGCACAGGCTATTCTGTAATTTCTACAGAAATAAAATATGCAGTAGCCGGAACAACTGCTACAGCAGTAGCAAAAGATATTACAGGATATGAATATGATGCAAATAACTCTTCTAATATTAAGAGTTCAAGTGTGCTTTCAAACGGTACTACAGCATTAAAACTTTACTATAACAGAGAAACATATTCTATCTCATATGAACTTAACGGCGGATCTAAGTCTAATACATCACTTTATCCTGCAACATATGAATATGGTGATACATTTACTTTTGATACACCTGTTAAAGAAGGTTATGATTTCTATGGATGGTACAAAGATGCAGATTTCTCTGCTAAGTTAAATACATTAAAGACTACAACTCATGGCGATATTACTCTCCGTGCAAAATGGATTCCTTCAGGAACTATTATGGTTTCAGAAGATATCTTCCTTTCGTTCGACAAAGATGGAAAGGGACATTTCTATTACTATGGCGATACTGATATGGAGGGATGTAGTGTTCTCTATAGAATATACGATACTGAAAGTGAAGCATTACAGGCAAAGAGAGAGAGTGCCGAAGTAGGATATACAGCTTTCGGTCTTCATAAGACTCCATACGGATATTCTAATGAAATTGATTTGTCAGGAAGCGAAGGAAAGTATATTACATTCTACTTTATCAGATACAAGGATGGTAATGGTTCACCAAAATCATTATACGGATGCGGAAAGATTATAAAAGGATCTATCGAAATTCCTGTTGATTACGAAACAGTAACTACAGTTCTTGACGGACCAAGAGAAGTATTTGGTGAAAATATCAGAAGTGAAGCTGATAATACAATTACAGTAGTTTGGGGAAATGCTGAAGGACATAAATATAATGTTTATGTTGACGGTGTTAAATACCTTAATGAAGTTTACTGTGGTGAATATGTACTCAGACAGATTCCTGGTGGAAAACGAATAGTTAAGATTACAGCGGTATATGAAGGAAAAGAGTCTAACGGCGTAACAAAAGAGGTTCAGGTAGGTGGAAGTTCAGAAATTCAGACTTCAGAGCCTGGTAGTGAAGGACCTTCAGAGAGCGTTTCATATGATGGAAACGGACCTCTTGAAGTTATCGGAGCAAACGCTTATTACTCTTCAGCTGCCGGTAAGATTACAGTAGTTTGGGGAACTGATGATTTGAGAAACGCATCAGGACAGAAGTACAATATTTATCTTGATAATACAAAAGTAAAATCAGAAGTAGTATGTGGTTCATACGATATTGATGCAACTCCTGGAACACATACAGTTAAGATTACAGCAACTCTTGATGGTGAAGAGACTGTCGGTGTAACAAAAGAAGTTACAGTACCGGAACCAATGACAGATGATAATGGTCAGACAATAGTTACAGAAAAAGATCCTATTGAAGTTATAGGTTTATCTGTTTCATCAAAAGTTGCAGGAAAGATTAATGTTGTTTGGGGACAGACAACTGAGCAGATTGCTCTTGGACAGACATATAACATATATGTTGACAATGTAAAAGTAAAATCAGAGGTTCCTTGCGGATCATATGATATAAACGTTGAAGGTGGCAGACATACAGTAAAAGTTACTGCTACTATTAGTGGAAAAGAATCAAACGGTGCTACAGGAACAGTTGACGTTGAACAGGCTGAGGCTACTACAGTACCTGCAGTTGTAAGCGGTACAGAGTTACTCAAGAACACAGCATTTAGTGGGGCTTCAAACTGGAATGAATATTCAGAAGATGGAGCTACATTTACAAATAACGGTAACGGATCACTTTCAGTTAGCGTTCCAAAATATACTACAGGAAATAACTATGCTACACAGCTTAGACAGGATGCATTCCAGTTAGTTGCAGGTAAATGGTACAAAGCTACATTTACAGTAACATCAGATGTAAATAAGACATTCCAGATGCTTGTACAGAACAATGTTAACTGGGCTGTATACAGTCAGGAATTTGTATCTGTAGCTGCTAATAAGACAGAAACATGTACAATGTGGTTCCAGGCTACAGAGACAACAACAGAAGTATTGTTTGGTATCATGTTAGGATATGTAAATAATACAGCTTCAGATGCAGCAAATGTTACAATCAAGAACGTAAGTCTTAAGGTTTACGATAATAAAGTAAATGATGAAACAGAGTCAGAAACAGAATATACTCCTGTAAATGATGCATATGGTAATGTTCTTTCTTCTGATCTTGAGATTAGCGGATTCCAGATTAATACTTCGTTTGGCGGACACAGAGTTATTTATTCGATGAATGACACAGTTGAAAACAAAACAGTAACTGAATTTGGATTGATTTACGGATTACAGTATGGCTCATATAAAGAAAGCGATATGAAGATTGGAAGCAATAACTACTACGTTAAGAGCTTCAAGGGAACTGAGGCAAACGGAAGATTGTCTTCTTGTGTAAATGACAATATGAGTAAGTCGTATGCTATGACAATGAGTTTCTTTGAATCAAGCGCAAGAGAGTTTAATGATACTTATGTTGTTAGAGCTTATGCAAAACTCTCAGACGGAACATATGCATATTCAACAATTCAGACTTATACAATTAAGGATGTAGCAGAAAATATCTACACAAACAAGACAAGTGCGTCAGCTACACAACATAACTATTTATACAACAATATCTTAAAAGTTTGTGATCCAAACTATGCAAAGATTAATTATTAATTATTAATTATTAATTATCAGATAATAGTGTTAGTAGTTATCAGAGAAAACTAAATACCAAACATTATTACAAATATTGATAATTAATACAATAAATGATATATATAGAACTGCCGATTCATTTTGGATCGGCAGTTTTGTAATTATAGTGATTGGATTTTTAAATGTAATTGCTTCTTAAAATTTGAAAGCGGTATAGAATTTATTTAAGGTGGGAATAATAAATGGAATATAACGAAAAAATAGAAGAATACAAAGAAATATATGGTTTTGAAGAGGTATTTTTGTCAGGATATATGGGTGGTTATCCTATATTAACTTTTGTAACAAATATGAAACAATTGCCGGATAAGAAAACAATAAACAAATATTTAAGAAATTCTGAAATGAGTGCCGGAAGAAAAGTGGGAGTCGGATTAAACTTTAGAAAAACAGCTGTATTTACGGAACTTGATAACGGTTTTTCAATCTGCGGACATATTGAAATTATAGACAGAATGTTAAAATATCTTTATGAAAAATAGAAGAAAAATTGAAATAAATATTGCACTTAAAAATGTAAATGTAACATTTATGTAATATTTCGTTGACAAAGTGAAATAATTCTGTTATATTTATTCTTGCGTAGAATAAATATGAGAGGTGAATTATATGAAAAACAGTAAGCTAATCGCTGGCACAATAGCTACAGGGCTTACGTTATCTGTAGCGTTATCTGTTTTCGCAGGTGTTGTTAGCGTAGATGCTGGAAATGAAAAATCATTAAAGAACTATTCAAAAGAGAGCGCAAAAACAAATATTACATTTTCTAGTGTAGAAAGAAATATTTTATCAACTTCTGAACCACAGTTGACAGAAATAGTTTTTAATCCTGAGCAACTGACTGATTATATTAATGAATATAACAACTCAGATGATGAAAATGAAACAGAAGAGATGAATAATGAAGAGGCTTCTAATTCATCTGACGCAGATAACAAAGTAAAAAAAGACAAAAAAAAGAAAACAAAAAAGAAAAAGAACAAAAATAAGAAGAAAAAGAATACTGCAAAGGAACTAATCGGAACGTATAAAGTAACTGCATATTGCAGTTGTAGCAGATGTTGTGGCAAATCAACAGGAATTACTGCATCAGGCACAAGAGCTAAGGCAGGAAGAACAGTTGCTGCCGACACATCCAGACTTCCTTTTGGTACCAAATTAGAGATAAACGGTCACACATATACTGTTGAAGACAGAGGTGGTGCGATAAACGGTAATAAGATTGATGTATATTTTAATTCTCATCAGGAAGCTTTGGGATGGGGAGTAAAATATATAAAAGTCTACAAAGTAAAATAATCAAAATGAAATTAAGAAATCGATTTATATCGGTTTCTTTTTTTGTGCTTTATATGGTATGATAAATTATAGTTATAAATGAATAATAAAAGAAAGGAACGGTATTATTACAGGTAGGTTACGCATTTGATGGATGTAACAACAAAGTAATTAATACGAAAAATAATTATGGATGACAAATTGTATACCATTCCGGTAAAGGAGGCATTAGAAGCGGACTGTGAATGCTGTGTCTGCAAAATGTATGAACAGATTGAAAAGAGCGCAATAGAATTTACAATGGGACCTAGTTATATGGAAGATGATATCAGATTCCAAACAGATGAGAAAGGTTTTTGCTCAATACATTCAAAAAAATTGTATGATTATAATAACAGATTAGGCCTTGGAATAATAATGAATACTCATCTTCAAAGAACTGTAAAAGATATTGAAAAGCTTAGTGAAGGCGCAACCGGTAAAGGCTTTTTCAAAAAGAAAAATTATTCCGAACTCATCAGCTATATAAATAACCTGAATGACTCATGCTTTGTTTGCGAGAGAATCAACTCAACATTTGAGAGATATATTGCAACTATTTTTCATTTATGGAAGTCAGATAAAGATTTTGTCTCAAAATACAGCAACTCCAAAGGATTTTGTACAAAACACTTTGGATTATTACTAAATGGAGCAGCTTCTAATCTGATGGGCTCATCGTATGAAGATTTTGTCGATACAACAATTGGCTTATATCTTTCCAACATGAAGAGAGTAAACGGTGATGTTGATTGGTTTGTAGACAAATTTGATTACAGATTCAAAGATGAACCATGGAAGAATTCAAAAGATGCATTGCAAAGATGTATCATTAAAACTAATAGCATAGATGTGGAACAATAAAATATAACAAAAATAGCTATGGTTCAAAGTTGAACCATAGCTATTTTTGTTACATAAGAATATTTAGAATGTATCATTTAACTCATCTTCTAAAAAATCAAACTCATCATCAGATTTATTTTCGTCATCAGTACTTTCATCAAATGAAATAACATCCTCTTTAGAAGAAGCAGTATCATCAACTAAAAAACTGTAATGTGAACCTGTGTTGTTGTCAGTCTTTTCAGAAACATCCTCAGAAACATCCTCAATTATCTCTTCAGTTTCAGAAACTGCATCTTCGATAGTATCAGCACTTTCTTCAACAAAATCTGAAACGTTGTCTTTAAAAGAATCTACAGTATTATCAACACCTTCTGTGAAAGAATCTACAGCATCCGAAGCACTTTCGGAAACACTGTCAACGGCGTCAGTTACAAAATCAGCTGCATCTTCAAAAACTTCAGAGGCATCTTCAACGATTTCTTTTGCTTCGCCGTCGATTATTTCATCTTCATCAGACTTATTATTCATGCTCTTAATCTTATCTCCGGCTGTCTTGATAACTTCTTTTGTTTTCTCGAATGCATCAGAAGCTTTTTCTTTTACTTTATCCATATTCTCTTCGGTAAAAATCTCATCAGCCTTTTCTTTGGCAGTAGTAGTAACCTTGTCAAAAGCATCTTTAGCTTTATTTATGTTGTCCTCACCAATTTTGTCTACAACCTTATCTTTGACATCTGTAGCTTTTGTTTTGGCAGTGTCAATTTTCTCTTCACCAATTGCATCTACAATCTTGTCCTTAGCAGAAGTAACGATCTCACCTATACCGTCCTTAGTATCGTTAACAACTTTTTTTGCTTGAGTTGTATTAAAAGTGATAGTGACTTTTTTGTTTTCTTCATCAGATCCATCTGTTGAAAAGTCAACAACTTTTTTTGGCTTTGAAGGAATATTTAAATCATCATCGAAATCATTTTCGTGTGCTGTGTTAATTCCTGTCTTTTTCTTGTAGTATCCGGCACCCCCGATAGCAATGCCTGCCAATGCTAAAACCCCTAGTAATGTTGATTTCTTGCCCATAATAATTTCTCCTTTCGCACATATAAAATCATATAACTATTGTAATACTATTCTTACTAAAAATAAAGCAAAATCATATTATTTTTTCTCAAAAAAAAGTAACTATACAGCTTTTTAGCTATGCCAGCTCGAATCCGGCAAAGCTGCTAAGCTTTCGTGCTTTTCATCCTTCGGATATCAAATCGTAATTATTCAGCCTTTCAGCTATGCCAGCTCGAATCCGCAGATAAATCTGCTTCTTCTCGCTGATTTGGGTTCCCTAAATACATAAAAGAATAGTTACAAAAAAATAATCACATATTTACTTAATAGATTATTAATGGTAGTCTTTTGTTGGAGTGACAATATAAATTTAAGGAAGTAACAAAAATGAATGCTAAAATTATTTTTTTTGACATTGATGGCACTATCTATAAATTTAATGAAGGAATGCCAAAAGATACGTTAGAATCCATTATAAAATTAAAACAAAACGGGCATATTCCTGTTTTGTGTACCGGCAGAACAAAAGTTATGATATATGATGAGTTTTTGAAACCGGGATTTGACTATATTATTGCCGGATCCGGAACTTATATACAGGCAAAAGATAATGTTGATTTTTTCTATAAACTTGATGTTGACGAAGTGAAGCGTATAACGGAGGGATTTATTAGTCATGGTTTTTCACCTGTCATTGAAGGACGTGATGATTTGTTTGTCGAATATGAAAATAAATTTAGAACTCCAAGAGGTGACAGGATAATAGCAAACTATCGAAAACATATCGGCGACAAATGTATTAATATAGGAAGTAAATCTTTTGAAAATGTATCAAAGGCAAGTGGTGTTTTTATGCCGGGATGTGATATGGACGGAATGATTAAAGCATTTTCTGATAATTACAGTATAATAAACCACAATAACGATTTGCTTGAACTTGTTCCAAAGCCATACAACAAAGCAATAGGAATAGAAAAATTAATAACTGCTCTTGGAATTCCACATGAAAATACATATGCCTTTGGAGACAGTTTTAATGATCTTGAGATGTTGACTTACGTTAAATACGGAATATGTATGGGTAACAGCGACAAAGAACTGTTTCAGTATACCAATTACAGAACTGAGGATTACAATAAGTTTGGAATTACAAATGCACTTAGAAGATTTGATTTGATTTGATTAAATTTAAATTGATTTCTAAAATAATTTGAAGTTATTTAAAGTTATTTAAAAAGGAAAGAAAATGAGAATATATTTTGAAAATGGTAATACAATTATAGAGAGTGTTCCGGATTTTGATTTGGAACAAACACTTGAATGCGGTCAGTGTTTTAGATTTTATAAGCAAAGTGACCACGATTACGTGATAGTTGCATATAAACGATTGCTACATATTGCCCAAAGTGAAAATAAACTGATTTTTTATGATACAGCGATTGGAGATGTAGAACATTTTTGGGTTGATTATTTTGACCTTAAAAGAGATTATGGTTCAATAAAACAATTTCTCTCTGAAAATGACGAGATTTTGATACCTGCTATTAATGAAAAATGGGGTGTAAGACTCCTAAATCAGGAATTTCACGAAATGATAATTTCATTTATCATATCCCAAAACAAGCAGATACCTCACATAAAAAAAATAGTGAGAGATATCAGTGAGAATTACGGAGAATATCTTGGAGAGGTAAATGGAGAAAAGTATTATTCTTTTCCGGATATAGATGCTCTGTCTAAAATAACAGAAGATGATTATAGAAAACTGAAAACAGGATTTAGGGCACCGTATCTGTTTGATGCAAGTCAGAAATTATATTCCGGTGAAATCTCAGAACAATTATTTGACAATTTAAATGAAGATGATGCCCTTAAACTGCTCACGCAAGTTAAAGGCGTAGGTAACAAAGTTGCAAATTGCGTAATGTTGTTTTCTTTAAACTATAGAGCCAGTTTTCCAATTGATGTCTGGATAAAGCGCATAATGGAGGAATTGTATTTTAAGGAAGAAACAGATAAAACCGTTATACAGAAATTTGCTAAAGAAAAATATGGAGAATATGGCGGATACGCACAACAATATTTGTTTTGTTTTGGGAGAGACAATAAAGTGGGAAAATAAGAAAATACACAATTAATTGGACAGATAAGAAGTACATTGCTATTGCACATTTTGAAAATATGATGTATTATGTAGTAAGTGTTAGCACTCAACCTTATAGAGTGCTAGTAAATATTAGGAGGTAATCATTATGAAATTAAGACCATTGGGAGACAGAGTTGTATTAAAACAAGCAAGCCCTGAAGAAAAAACACAGTCAGGTATTATATTAACAAGTCAGTCACAGGAAAAGCCGCAAGAGGCAGAAGTAATTGCTGTTGGACCCGGCGGAATGGTTGACGGAAAAGAGATTGCCATGGCAGTAAAGCCTGGCGATAAAGTTATATATTCAAAATATGCAGGAAATGAAGTTAAATTAGATAATGAAGAATATATCATTGTAAAACAGAGCGATATTTTAGCTATCGTTGAATAATAAGGAGGTTATTGTTATTATGGCTAAGGATATTAAATATGGAACTGAGGCAAGAGTAGCTCTTGAAGCAGGCGTAAATAAACTTGCAAACACAGTAAAGGTTACACTTGGACCAAAGGGAAGAAATGTAGTATTAGACAAATCATTTGGAGCACCTCTTATCACTAATGACGGTGTTACAATTGCAAAAGATATTGAATTAGAAGATGCATTCGAGAATATGGGAGCACAGCTTGTTAAGGAAGTTGCAACTAAGACAAATGATGTTGCAGGTGACGGAACAACTACAGCTACAGTTCTTGCACAGGCAATGATAAATGAAGGAATGAAGAATCTTGCTGCAGGAGCTAATCCAATCATTTTGAGAAAGGGAATGCAGAAAGCAACAGAGTGTGCTGTAGAGGCAATTTCTAAGATGAGCAGCACAATCACCGGCAAAGATCAAATCGCAAAGGTTGCTGCTATTTCAGCCGGTGACGAAGAAGTAGGAAATATGGTTGCTGATGCTATGGAAAAAGTATCTAAAGACGGAGTAATCACAATCGAAGAGTCTAAGACAATGAAGACAGAACTTGATTTGGTTGAAGGTATGCAGTTCGACAGAGGATATATTTCAGCTTACATGTCAACTGATATGGAAAAGATGGAAGCAAATCTTGACAATCCATATATTCTTATTACAGACAAAAAGATTTCTAATATTCAGGAAATTCTTCCTATTTTAGAGCAGATTGTTCAGGCAGGAGCAAAGTTACTTATCATTGCAGAGGATGTTGAAGGCGAAGCACTTACTACACTTATTGTAAATAAATTACGTGGAACATTTAATGTTGTTGCAGTTAAAGCACCTGGTTACGGTGACAGAAGAAAAGAAATGCTCAAAGATATTGCAATACTTACAGGCGGTCAGGTTATTTCTGAAGAGTTAGGACTTACACTTGCAGAAACTCAGCTTACAGACCTTGGTAGAGCTAAATCTGTAAAAGTAGCTAAAGAAAACACAATAATCGTTGACGGTGAAGGCTCACAGCAGGAAATTCAGGGCAGAGTAAATCAGATAAAAGCTCAGATTGAAGAGACAACATCTGATTTTGACAGAGAAAAATTACAGGAAAGACTTGCTAAACTTGCGGGTGGAGTTGCAGTAATTAGAGTTGGTGCAGCAACAGAGCCTGAAATGCAGGAAAAGAAACTCAGAATGGAAGATGCCCTCAATGCAACAAGAGCTGCTGTTGAAGAAGGAATCATTGCTGGTGGTGGATCAGCATACATCCATGCATCAAAAGAAGTTGCAAAACTTGTAGCAGGTTTAGAAGGTGATGAAAAGACAGGTGCTAACATCATACTCAAAGCATTAGAAGCACCATTATTTACAATTGCTTACAATGCAGGACTTGAAGGTTCAGTAATCGTAAACAAAGTAAGAGAGTCAGAACCGGGAAACGGATTCGATGCTTACAAGGGAGAATATGTAGAAATGGTAAAAGCCGGAATACTTGATCCTGCAAAAGTTACAAGAAGCGCATTACAGAACGCAACATCCGTTGCAAGTACATTACTCACAACGGAGTCAGTAGTGGCAAACATCAAAGAAGACGTACCACCAATGCCGGCAAATCCAGGCATGGGCATGATGTGATAAAAGGCTAAAGCCACTCACAATAAAAAAATAAACACAACCGAATGCTTGCATTCAAGGTTGTGTTTATTTTTTTGATTGTATTTGGCGCAGCCAAATCAGCGAGAAGTAGGTACGAAGTGCCGGATTCGAGCTGAGAGTGGCTTAGCCTTTTATATCAATGTATATAATAGTGGCGCAGCCAAATCAGCGAGAAATATGATAAAAATCTCTGATTTTTATCATAGGCGAAAGCGATTGGAAACCGAAGGTTGAAATCGCGAAAGCCGAATCTTTTTAACTTAATAAAAAATTAAGAAAATTATCATTTTCATATTAATTATGTTAAAATACCATTATTGTATATTATTTTATTTATTTGGAGGCTGTTATGTACAATATTTTAGTATGTGATGACGATCACGAAATTGTTGACGCAATAGAGATATATCTTACAAAAGAAGGATATAATGTAATAAAGGCTTATGATGGTATTGAGGCTATCAATTTATTAAAAGAAAATAATATTCATTTGTTACTGATAGACATTATGATGCCAAAGATGGACGGACTTAGAGCAACTCTAAAAATCAGACAGGAGAGTGCTATACCAATTATTATTCTCTCTGCAAAGTCAGAAGATACAGATAAAATAATCGGACTTGATGTTGGAGCTGATGATTACATTACTAAACCTTTTAATCCGTTAGAACTCACAGCAAGAGTAAAGTCACAGCTTAGAAGATACACAAAGCTTGGCAATATCTCAAAAGAGGAAAAAGAAAACTGTTTTACTGTGGGTGGATTAATGATTGATGATGACAGTAAGACAGTTACAGTCGATGGCGAGGAAGTAAAACTTACTCCAAGCGAATACAATATTCTTTTGCTTTTAACAAAAAATCCGGGAAGAGTGTACACAATAGAGCAGATATATGAAAATGTCTGGCACGAAGAGGCCATGGCTGTAGACAACACTGTTGCTGTGCATATCAGGCATATCAGAGAAAAAATAGAAATCAATCCAAAGGAACCAAGATATCTGAAAGTAGTATGGGGTCTTGGATATAAAATTGAGAAACAATAATTTTTGGAGTAATAACAGATAATGAAAAAAGTTAGTGTAATAAATATTGTCTTAAATTTAATAATTGTATTTTTACTTATTGCATGCTCAATTTCAACATCCCTGGTATTTTCAAAAAAAGAAATATATATGAGTAAGAAGGAACTTAATCAGAAAGTTGGTGCTCAATTCTATGAAGATACTTCGGAAATATTGGGAGTTGTTGGGAATTTAGTGACATTTGAAGATAAGTATCCTGACACTAAAAAAATTACTGAAAATGGTTATACTTCTTATGAATTAAAACGTTATTATGACGAAAACAAAAATATTGAAGTTGAATACAAAGACTACCTGGCAAATTCATTTTACTATACAGAGGATAATTCAAACGGATATACCGAATACACAGATCAATACGGTAATTATAAAACCCAGTCGGAAGTTGACATGTACGGATACGAATCTCCTGAAATATATAACTCAGCTATAAAGTCGTTCAATGCCATTGTTGAATTCTATAATCAATATAAACAGTATCTTACCAACAAAAAATATGTAGAGAATTATAATCAGAATTTTGAGTTTTATATTTTTTTCACGGATAATGATGGATTAGAGCATGAGTATTCGACTCCACACGGCAAAAATATCGGCGTTGATTCAAAGATGTTCAAATCATATGTAGTATATGATAAAAAAACACAGGAACCTGATGTATACGGATTTGAAAAAAATGACATAGATTTGAAAAAGATTGTACTTTTGTGCAATTCATTTACTGATTATGATGATTTTTATGCAGCATTTTCAATCAATTCAGTATGTCCATTTGATGACAGTTATGATACTTATTTCAATAAAGTTATAACTGACAAACATGTTATTGATACCTATTACAGTTATTGCGTATGTTCAGTGGTATTATTTGCCTTTGCTCTTATATTATTTGTAATTTCATTTTGCTATACAGGAACAGATAAAAAAGGCAATAAATTTATTTATCAAATTGATTATTTGTGGTGGGACATGGTTGGTATTATACTGACAGTCGCTATCATAGTCGGTTTTGATGCAATGGATTATACAGGACTTTCAAAGAAACTGTCTTATAGTCAGTGCCTCATTTATTGCTGTTACATGGCAGTTAGTTGTGAAGCTGTTTTCTTATATTTTTTAAGTATTGTAAGAAGAATAAAGACAAATAATCTTTGGAAAACATCTTTAATTGAAAAAATATTTAAATTCAGTGTAAAGATTATTCAGACAATTTTCCAAAACGCAAAAGTTGTAATAAAAGTATCAATATTTTTTATAGTCACATCGACACTCGGAATTTTAACTTTTATTACAAATAATTCAACTAATTATGCTAGTGGCAGACACAGAATGTCTTATTATTCATATGGCGTTATTGGAATTGACATTTTATATTTTCTTTTTGTGACAATAATTATGTGGAAGTACTTCAAAGAGTATTATTATATTATTCGTTCAGCAGAGACAATTGCCAACGAAGATGTAACTCATAAGATAGAACGAAAGATGCTGTTCAATTCCAACAGACTTATGACTGATGCAATCAACAGCATGGGTGAAGGTATCAGTGAAGCTGTAATGGAAAATACAAGAAATGAGAGATTGAAGTCGGATCTTATTACAAATGTATCTCATGACATAAAGACACCTCTCACATCAATTATTAATTATCTTGATCTTTTGAAAATGGAAGATCTTGATAACGAGAAAGCAAAAAACTATATAGATATTCTTGAAACTAAATCTCACAGATTGAAAGTTCTAACCGACGATTTGGTTGAGGCTTCCAAATTAAGTTCGGGAGTTATCAAACTTGAAAAAAATAAGCTTAATTTATCATTGCTGATAAATCAGAGTGCCGGAGAATTCAGCGAGAGATTTGAAGAAAAAAATCTAACACCTATTATCACACTTCCAAAAGAACCTGTTTATATTAACGGTGACGGAAGAAAAATGTGGCGTGTTATTGAGAATCTGTACAGTAACATGTATAAGTACGCAATGGAAAATACACGTGTATACATTGATTTGATGAAAGGTGAGGAGTGTTGTGAACTCACAATCAAAAATATTTCGAAATCATATTTCAAAGTGGATGAGGATGATCTGACGGAAAGATTTATCCGTGGAGATGCTTCAAGAACCACAGAGGGAAGCGGACTTGGATTGTCAATTGCAAAAAGTATTATTGACAGACACGACGGAGTGTTTAAAATAATATTAGACGGTGATTTGTTTAAGGTGAGAATCAAACTTTCATTATACAAGGATGAAGACAATGACGAATCGTCTGATAATACGGATAATACAGAGGAATGACAATGAATTTATCGGATATAAAAGGTATAGGTCCAAAAACTGAAAAGTTATTTAATAAAGCAGGCGTCTATTCTGTTGACGACCTGCTTAAATACTATCCGAGAAATTATGATATTTTTGAAGAGCCTGTTCTTGTAAATGATTTGGAAAATGACAGAGTTTTTTCGCTGAGACTGAAAGTTGCGCGAAATCCTGAGATAAAAAAAATAAGAAGCCTTATTATAATAAACGCCTTGTTGTCTGACAGCGAAGGAAATACAATTAGGGCAACATGGTTTAATGCACCATATCTGAAATCTACACTTGAGGCAGGAAGCAGCCATATATTTAGAGGATTTGTAAAAGTAAAAAACGGGGCATATCTGTTAGAACAGCCAAAGATATACACAGAGTCATCCTACAAAACTAAGACGGGAGAAATGCAACCGATATATCCATTGGTAAAAGGACTTACAAATACGGTTGTACAAAAGAGTGTCAAAGCTGCTATTGATTTGATAAAAGATTATGATGATTATCTACCTGATGAGATAAGAAAAGAATATGAATTGTGTGATATTTGGAATGCTATAAATTCAATCCATTATCCAACAACAAAAGAATCAGTTATCAGAGCCAGAAACAGACTTGTTTTTGATGAATTTTTTTCTTTTGTATATATGCTTAGAATGTTTAAAGAGAACAAGGGAATTGTTGAAAACAAGCATGTGCTTGATGTTGATTGCAGAATAGAAACTTTTATAGATTCACTTCCATATAAACTGACAAATGCCCAGAAAAATACATGGGAAGAAATTAAAGCTGATTTTTCAGGCAACAAGCCTATGAACAGACTGGTTCAGGGTGATGTTGGTTCAGGAAAGACTATAATTGCAATTCTTGCTCTTTTGAATGTGGCATTTCACGGATTGCAGGGAGCTTTAATGGTTCCAACAGAAGTCCTTGCAAGACAGCATTTCGAAGAAATTACGAGTATAATTAAACAAAATAATTATCCGTTCAAAGCTGTATTGCTGACAGGTTCTATGACTGCAAAAGAAAAAAGAGAGACACTTAGTCTGATAAAAAATGATGAAAGCGTAAAAATTATAGTCGGAACCCATGCAGTATTTCAGGAAAGCGTAGAGTATAACAACTTAGGACTTGCCATTACCGATGAGCAGCACAGGTTTGGTGTTAAACAAAGACAGGCAATAGCACAAAAAGGTGATAATCCTCATGTAATTGTTATGAGTGCAACTCCGATTCCAAGAACTCTGGCTATTATTTTGTACGGAGATTTGGATATCTCGGTTATTGATGAGTTACCGGCAAACAGACTCCCAATAAAGAATTGTGTTGTTGGAAACGAATACAGACCTAACGCTTACAAATTTATGAAAAAACAAATAGATGAAGGAAGACAGATATATATAATTTGTCCGTCTGTTGAATACAGTGAAGCGACAGAGGGAGAGAATGTAATTGATTACGCGGACAAATTAATGAAGATCTTCCCGCCTTCAGTTCGAATATCTTATCTTCACGGCAAGATGAAGAATTCAGATAAGAATGAAATAATGGAAAAGTTTGCTTCAAATGAAATACAGATATTAGTTTCGACAACTGTTGTTGAAGTTGGAGTAAATGTCCCTAATGCCACTGTGATGATGATTGAAAATTCCGAGCGTTTTGGTCTTGCAGCTCTCCATCAGCTTCGGGGAAGAGTTGGTAGGGGCAAATATCAGTCTTATTGCATATTTATAAATGGAAGTAAGAAAAAAGATGCATCTAAGCGACTGGATATTCTTGCAAAGACAAATGATGGTTTTGAAATTTCCAGTGAAGATCTCAAACTCAGAGGTCCGGGAGATTTTTTTGGAATTAGACAGAGTGGAGATATGGAATTTAAAATCGGCGACATTTATACTGATTCAAAAGTATTAAAACAGGCAGATGAGGCTGTTAAAAAGATTGCAGAGAACTATTTTAATTTGAGTGAAGAAAGATTAAAAGCGCTTAATCGTTCTATCAGATTCATGAATAATTACGGTGTAGATAATACACGTATAAATATATAGGTATATGGAGGAAGTAATGGATACATTAAAAAATATGACATTAAGCAATATCGCAAAAGCATGTGATGGGACATATTTTGGACCTGACAATTTAAAAGAAGCAAAGATTACAGGAGTGGAAAAAGACAGCCGTCTCATAGAGAAAGGCTATTTATATCTTCCATTTGTTGGAAATGTAGTTGACGGTCATGATTTTATTACCCAGGTATTTGAAAAGGGTGCACTTTGTACCTTATCCGAAAGACAATTAGATATAACCGACAAGCCATATATTCTGGTTGAATCTGTTGGTGTCGCGTTAAAGAAAATTGCAGCATTTTACAGAGAACAAATCAGTGCAAAAATAATTGGAATTACAGGATCTGTTGGAAAAACAAGTACAAAAGAAATGATTGCTTCAGTACTTTCTGAAAAGTTTGATGTTCATAAAACTGCCGGAAATTATAATAACGAAATTGGAATGCCTCTTACAATATTGCAAATAAGAGAACATCATGAGATTGGCGTAATCGAAATGGGTATAAGTGATTTTTCTGAAATGCACAGATTATCGGAAGTTGCGAAACCTGATATCTGCGTTATAACAAATATCGGAGACTGTCACCTTGAAAATTTGAAAGACAGAGATGGAGTATTAAAGGCAAAATCTGAGATATTTGATTTTGCAAAAGATAATGCTTTCGTAGTTTTAAACGGCGATGATGAGAAACTTGCCACTGTTAAATCATTGGGTAACAGAATAATAGAATTTTACGGAAATAATAGCAATCGTGATATATTTGCCACAAATGTTGAAACACTTGGCATTTTTGGTACAAAAGTTTCTATTAACTATAAGGGTGAATCTTTCGATACACAGATACCGGTTCCGGGAGCCCACATGGTAAATCATGCGTTGTGTGCCACATGTATTGCAAAATACCTTGGAATGACAAATGATGAAATAGACAAAGGTATTCGTGCTCTTAATCCTATCGAAGGAAGAAATAAAGTCATTAAAACAGATAGATATACGTTAATTGACAGCTGTTATAACGCAAATCCAATGTCCATGAAATCTTCAATTGATACACTAAGCGAAACAAAAGGAAGAAGAGTAGCTATTCTTGGTGATATGTTTGAACTTGGAGAAAACACTGCAGATTTACACAGACAGATTGGAAAATATGCAGCTACAAAATCTTTGGATGTTATCGTCTGTGTGGGAGAACTATCAAAGAATATTTATAATGAAATACAAAAGATGAGAACAGATGATTTATATTATTTTGCGACAAAAGAAGACTTGATTAATGAACTTGATAAGATAATTAAAAATGATGACATTATACTTGTAAAAGCTTCAAACGGAATGAAGTTTAAGGAACTGATCAAAATTTTGACGGAGGGGTAATTTGCTTATTAATATTTAGATTAATATTCAGATTAACTTGCTATTACTAAAACTGAATGATTTACGAGAGGGTAACAGTAAAATGAATAAATATATAATCAAAAATGAAGAACTTGTTGTAACAGTAAATAGTTTTGGGGCAGAACTCAGTAGTATAAAAGATGCAAAAACAGATTGGGAATACCTGTGGTGTGGGAATGCAAAATATTGGAATCGTCAGAGTCCGGTTCTGTTTCCTATTGTTGGAATATTGAAAGATAAAACAATGCGTCTTAATGGCAATGAATATTCAATGGGACAGCACGGTTTTGCAAGAGATAATGAATTTGTACTTGAATCACAGACAGATGATGAGATATGGTTTGAGTTTTCATCCAATGATGAGACTCTTTCTATGTATCCTTTTAAATTTAAACTTCATATCGGATACAAATTGACCGGTAGAAAACTTGAAGTTTTATGGAGAGTTGAAAACAAAAATGAAGTGACAATGCCGTTTTCAATTGGCGGACATCCTGCATTTTATTATCCAAATGACACTGCTCAAAGTGATATGAATAATTCTAATTTCAATAATGAAGATTCAAAAAAGGTTAATTATGAATACTATGTTCAATTTGATACAAATAAGGATTTGATTTACGGTGAAATAGATATGAATTCAGGTTGCATTGTAAAAAGTATAGAGCACACTCTTGAATTGGATGAAGATGGAATATTCAAAATTGATGAACACACCTTTGACAACGATGCTTTGGTATTTGAACACAGTGATGTCAAAAAAGTTTCATTGCTCCATACCGATAAAACACCATATATAACTATGGAATTCGATATGCCTTTGTTTGCATTATGGTCGCCAACAAAAAAGAATGCACCTTTTATGTGCATTGAACCTTGGTGTGGAAGATGTGATTCAACAGATTTTACAGGTGAGTTTGATGAAAAAGAATATATCAATGTGATTGAAGCTGATGAAGAATTCAATCAGAAATATATAATTAATTTTGATTAATTATTATTGATTATCATTAATTTCCAATTTCCTACAACTTACCAGTTTATTATTTGATTTATAATCCATAATAAGAGTGTAATAAACATTATTACAGTTAAATTTAATATTAAATTTAGATTATTATTTTTTATTATGGAGGGTATAGAAATGAATAATTACTCATCAGGCAACGGAACAAATGTGCCGGAAGCAAAATCAGCAATGAACAAATTTAAAATGGAAGTGGCTAGTGAAATCGGAGTACCTCTTTCAGATGGTTATAACGGACATTTAACATCTGCACAGGCTGGATCAATCGGTGGAACAATGGTTAAAAAGATGATCGAGGCCCAGGAAAGAGAAATGTCTAACAGATAGTTGATTTAGCTAATCTGATATAACTAACGCAAAAACAACTAACCCCCGGTAGAGAAAATCTGCCGGGGATTATTTTTATTTTTGAGAATAATAAACAAAAGTCAATTTGCAGTTTGAACTATTAACATTTTTCGATTATTGTTAAGGAATCTATATTTAACAAATTTTCCGCATATTTTAAAATATTATCATCACTAATTTTAGTGGCATCAATATAACTGATTTTGTCCTTCAGATTTTCTTTGAACACTTCAGAAAAAATCCGTACTGTAGGACAGTTGTCATGTGAGCTGTTCAAGGAATCAATTATTGGAATGAAATCAAGAGTCTTTTTTATATAACAATTGTCAGGTTTTGCTTTTTCCCTATAATTTTTATCTACATAGGAAGCAACACTTTTGTGAACTGCCATATCTTCCTTTGGAAGATAAAAGTAATCTTTATAGTTTGTAAAAAAGTATTTTAATTCGCAGTGGTGCACTTTAATTGATATGTAGACATTGTTGTTATCAAATGAAATGTACATTATTTTGTTTTTTACAGATGTCTTAAAACAAAAACTGTTTTTGAAATTCAGATGAATCTGCAATTCGTTAAAAGTATCACCATACATATCTTTTTGCTCGCACATTTTGTAATCTGTAACAGTATAATTACATTTGTCGATATCACTAAAAGTGAGAAGTGAAGTTAAAAGTCCCATATTTATTACATCTTCATAGTTGTGAAGAAGAAGAGCAGGAATCAGTTTTTTATCTTTCTTCTTTGTATATTCATCGTATATTTCTATAAGTTGCCCACCGTTAAATGGATCCTTTCTCTCAATTTTCATTAACTGTTCGAAGGATTTTTGCTTGTTATTTTCTAATTTGAGAAAACGGGCAAATGGTTTTACGGATTTGTAAATATCGACGCTGTCAAATTTTGAAAAATCAAAATTCAGATTATATTTTTCTCCGCGTTCAGTGACAAAAGGCATATCAAAAGTAGTGCCGTTAAAATGGATAATAGTGGTGAAATCTTTAAGCAACTCATAAAATGAATCAAGTACATTTTTTTCATCAGTTTTATTTTCAGCAAAATACTGAACGCAATTCAAAATCTCATCTTTATAATACATGCATCCGATAAGATATATATGATTATATTTTCTTGAAAAACCTGTAGTCTCAATATCAAAATAAAGAACTTTGTTTTTGTCTGTTATCTGAGATAAGTCATATTCAGGTTCTTTTTCAACTGTATTTTTTATTATTAACATCTTAGATCCTCTGTTATGAATAATATATTATAAAATTATGACATATATAATCCAATAAAAGAAAGGTGAATTCTTTATTGAGAATTATACACAATTAACATTTTAACATATTTTATTAAAAATACTTATTAAATAAGAATATTTAACAATAAAAGTTGAAAAAAATAATTATTTGTTTATAATCATAATGGGTGTTTTTAAATGTGAGAAAAATATGTTCAAAATTCATTTAAAATCGAGTATGTACGATTAACAAATTTGTTTATTTAATTATATTAATGAAATGAGGTAAATAAATGTCCATTTTAACATTTAAAGGTGGAGTTCATCCTTATGATGGTAAAGAACTGACAAAAGATGTTCCCACCCGAAGAATTAATCCAAAAGGTGAATTAGTTTTTCCTATGTCTCAGCACATCGGTGCTCCGGCGACACCTATGGTAAAAATAGGTGACAGAGTACTGAAAGGACAAAAAATCGGAGAGGCATCAGGATTCGTATCTGCTAATATTCATTCATCAATTTCCGGTACAGTTAAGAAAATCGAGCCAAGGCTTGTAACAAACGGTACAAAAGTAATGAGTATCGTAATTGAAAATGATGAGTTATATGAAGAGGTTGAGTCTAAGAATCAAAATATACTCGAAAACTGTGACAAGAAGACCATAAAAGATGCAATCAGAGAAGCTGTAAAAGAAGCCGGAATTGTTGGTCTTGGAGGAGCTTGTTTTCCAACTCATGTTAAACTTGCACCAAAGGATGAAAATGCTATAGATTATGTTATTGTCAATGCTGCAGAATGTGAGCCGTATATTACTGCAGATTACAGAAGAATGACTGAAAATCCTGAAGAATTACTTGAGGGATTGTCTATTGTTTTGCAACTTTTTGACAATGCAAAAGGTGTTGTTGCCATTGAAGATAACAAGCCTGATGTGATTGAGAATATCACAAAGCTTGCAGAAAAATATGAGAGAATTGAAGTAAAAGCATTAAAAACTAAATATCCGCAAGGATCTGAGAGGCATATCATATATGCAGTAACCGGCAGAAAGATTAATTCAAAGAAACTGCCTGCAGATGCGGGATGTATAGTAGACAACGTTGACACAATTTATTCAATTTACAGAGCGGTTAAAGAAGGCAAACCGCTTACTGAGAGAATTGTCACTGTATCAGGAGACGGCATTCACAATCCATGTAATCTCGTTGTTCCGTTTGGAACATCTCATACTCAGCTGATTGAGGAAGCAGGCGGAATGGATGAAGATGTTGAAAAGATTATTTCAGGCGGTCCTATGATGGGGCAGGCTTTGTTTAATACAGATGTACCTGTTATCAAAGGTTCTTCATCGTTGCTTATATTCAGACATGATGAAGTAAAGGCAGCAAAAATGACTAACTGCCTTAACTGCGGTAAATGTGTGAATGTATGTCCGGAAGGTCTTGTTTGTGCTAAACTTGCACAGGCAGCTGCACTTGGTGATAAAGAGATGTTTATAAAATATAACGGTATGGAATGTATTGAGTGCGGAACGTGTAATTATATATGTCCTGCAAGAAGAAATATTACTCAGTCTGTAAGAACTATGAAGAGAGCAATCATTGCAGACAGAAAGAAAGGGTAAGGGTGAATGTAATGTATTATGTATCATCAAGTCCTCATATCAAGGCAAAACTTACAACAAACAGAATAATGATTGATGTAGTTATTGCTATGATACCAGCCGCATTGTTTGGAATAGTCAATTCAGCCATGCTGTTTGGAGGCTTTTATGCGTTCAGAGCATTCATGCTTATTGCAGTTGCTATTGGTTCATGCGTGTTATCTGAATATATTTATAACAAAATAGTAAAAAGAGAACAGACAATCGGAGATATAAGCGCCGTTGTCACAGGTATGATTCTTGCACTCAATCTTCCGGTTACTTTTCCGGTATGGATGACAATTCTTGGCAGTGTATTTGCCATTATTGTTGTAAAACAGCTTTTTGGCGGTCTTGGACAGAACTTTATGAATCCTGCACTTGGTGCAAGATGTTTCCTTGTATTGTCATTTGCAAAACAGATGACAGCATTTATACCTGCAAATGTTGACGCAGTATCATCTGCAACTCCACTTACAATGTTAAAGAATGGAGCAAATCCTGATCTACTTACAATGTTTATCGGTAATCATGCCGGAACAATCGGTGAGACAAGTGTGATTGCATTATTAATTGGTGCTTTATACCTAACAGTCAGAAAAATAATTGATTTAAGAATTCCACTTACATATATTGGCGTATTTGCAGTTTGCATTTTACTGTTTGGAGGCCAGGGCTTAGATATTATTTATCTGCTTAAACATATATGCGGTGGTGGATTGATTTTTGGCGCTTTCTATATGGCAACTGATTACTCAACATCACCAATTACTCCAAAAGGAAAGTATCTCTATGGAATATGCCTTGGTGTTCTCACAGCGCTTTTCAGAACATTTGGAAATACAGCTGAAGGAGTTTCATTTGCCATTATATTCTGTAATCTTTTAGTACCTCTTATTGAAAATATAACTATTCCAAAGGCATTTGGATTAGAAAAAGAGAAGGAGGCATAGTAATGAAGAATATTATTAAAGATACTATTATTCTCCTTGTTATTACTTTGGTTTCAGGAGTAAGCCTTGGATATGTTTATAACATAACAAAAGAGCCAAGACAGAAGCAGGAAGATAATACAAAGGCTCAAGCTTATAAGACAGTTTTTCCGGATGCAAAGAGCTTTTCGGAATCCCAAATAAAGGATTTTGATAAAATTGACAGTTATATTTTAGAAAAAGATAAAGAGGCTCACTCAATTGATGCTGACTATCCGAATGCTAATATTAATGCGTCAATAGACGAGATTGTTGAAGCCTGTGATAATTCAGGCAAATGCATTGGTTATGTAATCACTGTTACTGACAATGAAGCTTATGGTGGAAAGATAACTTTTTCTGTTGGTATCGGTAATGATAAGACAATATACGGTATTTCTTTCCTTTCAATTAACGAGACACCGGGTCTTGGAATGAGAGCAAAAGAAGATTCGTTTATTAATCAGTTTAAGAATAAAATAGTTGATTATATTAAATATTCAAAATCCGGTGCAGCATCAGAAAATGAAATTGATGCATTAAGCGGTGCGACAATAACAACAAATGCAGTGACTAACGGAACCAATGCCGCAATTTATTGTTTTGATTATCTAAATAATGGAGGTGGAGAGAATGAATAGTTGTTTAAAACAGCTTTATAATGGGATTATAAAAGAAAATCCAACATTTGTACTCATTCTTGGAATGTGTCCGACATTGGCCGTTACCTCTTCATTATTTAACGGTGCAGGAATGGGACTTAGTACTATGGTTGTTCTTGTAATGTCAAACTTGGTTATTTCATTGCTAAGAAAAATTATTCCAAACGGAGTCAGAGTGCCGGCGTTTATTGTAATTGTTGCCAGCTTTGTAACTATATTGCAGTTTTTGCTTCAGGCTTATTTGCCTGCACTTAATGATGCACTTGGCATCTATATTCCTCTTATCGTTGTTAACTGTATAATATTGGGACGTGCAGAGAGTTTTGCATCAAAAAATCCTGTACTTCCTTCTATTTTCGACGGACTTGGAATGGGACTTGGATTTACACTTGCTCTTTCAATTCTTGGAGCTTTCAGAGAAATAATAGGAGCAGGAACAGTTCTTGGAATTAATATTCCCGGATGGGATGGAATTACTATATTTGTTATGGCACCCGGTGCCTTCTTTGTGTTGGCTGCATTGGTTGCGACACAAAATTATATCAGATTAAGTGCCGGAAAGAAACCACGAAAGACTTGCGCAGACGGTTGCTCCGGATGTAGCGGATGTGATACATCAATAAATAATGACAAAGTAAAGGAGGAAAAGTAGTATGACAGCATTAATTCTAACAGCACTTGGAACAGCACTTGTTAACAATGTTGTATTGAGTCAGTTCCTCGGACTTTGTCCTTTCCTTGGTGTTTCAAAGAAAACAAATACTGCAGCCGGAATGGGTGCCGCGGTTATATTTGTAATTATGATATCATCTACAGTTACTTATGGTATTTATTACAAAATATTAGTACCTCTTGACTTGGAGTACTTACAGACTATTGTGTTTATCCTTGTAATTGCTGCACTTGTTCAGTTGGTTGAAATGATCTTAAAAAAATATATTCCACCGCTTTATAAAGCACTCGGAGTATATCTTCCGCTTATTACAACTAACTGCGCAGTATTAGGTGTGGCTATTTCAAATATCGATAACGGATATAATTTTGCAACAAGTCTTGCAAGTGCATTCGGAACTGCCTTTGGTTTCCTTATAGCAATAGTAATTCTTGCGGGAATCAGAGAAAAGAGTGAGGGGAATGATATTCCAAAACCTTTTCGTGGTACACCGATGACATTGATTGCTTCCGGACTGATGGCTATAGCATTTACCGGATTTACAGGATTAATATAGGAGGATTATTATGGAAATTTTATATGCAGCCCTCGTTGTCGGAGGAGTTGGATTAATAATAGGTATTATACTTTCGGTTTCCGGTAAGTTTCTCTCTGTTCCTGTTGATGAGAAAGAAGTGGCAATAAGAGAAGTTTTACCCGGAAACAACTGCGGAGGATGTGGTTTCGCAGGTTGTGATGCATTGGCAGAATCAATTGCAAAAGGAGAGAGTGCTCCAAATGCATGTCCTGTAGGTGGTGCCGATTGTGCAAAGAAAATCGGAGAAATAGTTGGCATTGAAGCTGAATCAATCAAGTATGTTGCTTATGTAAAATGTGCAGGAGATTGTGACGTTGCAAAACAGAAGTACAATTACGTAGGTAACTATGATTGTAACGATGCTGCAAACATACCGGGAGGTGGTGCGAAAGCCTGCAGTTACGGGTGTCTTGGACTTGGCTCCTGTGTTAAGGCTTGCGAATTTGATGCTATCAAAATCGTTAACGGTAAAGCAGTTGTAGATAAAGAAAAATGTAAGGCATGTAAAAAATGTATTGCTGCATGTCCTAAAAAACTTATAGAACTCATTCCATACGATGCAAAGTATGTTGTAAAATGTAGTTCTAAAGACAGAGGTCTTGATGTAAAAAAAGCCTGCAGTGCAGGTTGTATCGGATGTGGACTCTGTGCAAAAAACTGTGAATACGAAGCAATTCAGTTTGTAAACAACATTGCTCATATCGATCAGAGTAAATGTCAGTCTTGCGGAAATTGTATGGAAAAATGTCCGGTTAAGGCTATTAAAAAATTACATGATTAATAATCAGAAGGAGATTTTAAAATGAAGAAATTAGCATTATTATTAGCATTTGTAACTGCTGCAACAGCTTGTTTTGCAGGATGTGCAAAGAAAGACGGTGGAAATCAGATTGGTGTTATCACTTATGCTGTAGAGGCAGGTTCTGCAGGTGAAGAAGTTGCAAAAGAAAAAGGATATCAATACAATGCGGTAAACTCTCAGGCAGACGCATTGATGGAAGTAAACAGCGGAACAAGTAACGCGGCAATTATTGATTTGCTTATGGCCGGTGCTATGATAGGAGAGGGCACAAGTTATCCTGATCTTAAATATACAACAAGACTTACAGAAGAAGAATACGGCGTAGGATGCAGAAAAAATTCCGATCTCGCTTCTTATATCAATGAGTTTTTCTATGAGACTTACAAAGACGGTTTTATGCTTGAAACTGCAAAGAAATATGGTGTTCAGGAAACATTATTTGAACAGCCTGAAGCCAAATATGAGAGTGGCAGTGACAGTGATGTTGAAAAAATCAAGAAGAACGGAAAACTTATTGTGGGAATTACTGATTTTGCACCAATGGATTACAAAGATGATAATGCTGAATGGATTGGTTTTGATGCTGATATGGCAAAGAAACTCGGTGAAAAGTTAGGTGTTAAAGTTGAATTCGTTGAAATCGACTGGGATGCAAAGATAATGGAGCTTAATTCAGGAAATATAGATGTTGTATGGAACGGAATGACACTTACAGATGAAGTTAAATCATCTATGAATTGCTCAAATCCATACTGCAAAAACGCTCAGGTAGTTGTTGAAAAAATAAAAAAATAATTTTCTATAATTGTCTTTTTACGGAAGTTGTTTAAACAAGGAGATAAATATGTTTTGGACAGTAACATTAACGTTATTTAACGGAATGTTTACAACATTTGAAATATTTATACTTACACTTTTGTTCGCATTGCCATTAGGACTTATAATTGCCCTTGGCTTACTAACGCCGGCAAAGTATATTTTGAATGTTATCATTTGGATAATAAGGGGTACCCCTTTAATGCTTCAGTTAATGGTTATTTTCTATGTTCCCGGAATGCTTGGATATCAGGTTTGGAGTGGAAATGAAGCTGGTAGAATTGCAGCAACTGTTGTAGCATTTACTATCAATTATTCATGCTATTTTGCAGTGATTTTCAAAGGCGGTATTCAGGGCGTTCCAAAAGGACAGTATGAGGCAGGTCAGGTTCTTGGAATGACAAGAACTCAGATTTTTTTCAAAATCACTCTTTTACAGATGATTAAGAGAGTAGTGCCACCAATGTCTAACGAGATTATTACACTTGTCAAAGATACATCACTTGCAAGAATAATCGCAGCATATGAACTTACATTTGCCGGATTTTCATTTATGAAATCTGCAGGACTTACCTGGCCGTTATTCTACACAGGTTTATACTATCTGTTATTTGTCGGAATATTAACTGTTATTTTTAATATTATCGAACGCAAATTGGACTATTTTAAATACGAATAAATGAGGTGATGTAAATGGCGATATTAGAAGTCAATAATCTCGGTAAAAATTTTGGTAAAACAAAAGTACTTAAAGATATCAGTTTTAGTCTTGAAAAAGGTAAGACGTTGGCAATAATTGGTTCTTCAGGTTCGGGAAAGACAACGCTTCTTCGTTGTCTTAACTTTCTCGAAAGACCTACAAAAGGACAGATAATTGTAAATGGCAATTCCCTTTTAGACGATTCTCACGGAAAATTATCTGAGAGAGAACTTAGAGAAAAAAGGTTGCATTTTGGAATGGTATTTCAAAATTTCAATTTGTTTCCACAGTATACAGCTCTTGAAAATGTAACTCTTGCAAAGAAACTGATGGCGAAGGAATTACCTGAGTATAAGACCAAAAAGAAAGAAATACTTGAAGAGATTGATAATACAGGCAAAAGTATACTTCGCAAAATGGGTTTAGAAGAGAGAATGGATCATTATCCTCATCAGTTATCGGGAGGGCAAAAGCAAAGAGTTGCAATTGCAAGAGCTCTTGCTCTTAATCCTGATATTCTCTGTTTTGATGAACCTACTTCGGCCCTTGATCCCGAACTTACCGGTGAAGTATTAAAAGTTATAAGAGAACTTGCAGAACAGAACACTACAATGATAATTGTTACTCATGAGATGGCATTTGCACGTGATGTTGCAGATTATATTATTTTCATGGATGACGGTTATATCGTTGAGCAGGGAGCTGCAAAGGAATTAATAGATAATCCAAAAGAAGAGAGAACAAAACAGTTTTTGACAAAATATTAATGCAGATATATTACACAGACTATTTAAATAAACATTGTTTATTTGAGTGGTCTGTTTTTTTGAGTATACAATTGTTAATAATTAAAAAGATGCCTCTTTTAGAATAATTTCATAATTCTTATTCATACTAAAATTATCAGTAAAATTGTTCTGTGCAATTTAAGTGAGTTAAATACGAAAATATATCAGGAGTGAGATAGAACATAATGAGTCTGATTGTAAGCAATAATTTTAAGACAACTGTTTTAAACATGGATGAAAAATTAGGAATTAGGAATAATTTTGATTTGTTAAAAAAGGATATTAATATTTCCAATACACCCGGAGTGTTTTATTACATTAACGGTATGTGTGACGTGGAAGTTATGGAAAAAATTGAAGAATTTCTATCTAACAATTCAAATCTGCTTCCTAAAAAAATAAAGACATTTGATTCAAAATATCTACCTTATCTGGAAACCGAAATAAGTCACGATGACGAAAAGATAATAACCGATATATTATCAGGTGTTATATGTCTTATTATAAGCGGATATGATAGTGCAATATTGATTGATGCAAGAACATACCCGGCAAGAGGTGTGACTGAGCCTGAAAAGTACAGAGTTCTTCGAGGTTCAAGAGATGGCTTTGTTGAAACACTTATTCAAAACACATCGCTAATCAGAAGAAGAATCAGATCCACAGATTACCGCTGTGAGATTTTTAAAGTCGGAAATGTTTCAAAAACTGACGTTGCAGTCTGTTACATGGATAGCAGAGTTGACAAAAAATTATTAAATTCAATCAAAACCAGAATTCAAAATATAAAAACTGATTCCCTCACTCTTAATCAGGAGAGTCTGGCGGAGTGTCTTCATCAGGGAAGTTACCTGAATCCTTTCCCGAAATTCAGATACAGTGAGCGACCTGATACTGCCGCAGCTGAAATAATTGAAGGCTATATTGTGATACTGGTAGACACATCTCCTGCAGCAATGATACTTCCTACTACAATATTCGATGTGATAGAAGAAGCCGACGATTATTATTTTCCGCCGGTTACAGGTACTTATCTTAGACTTTCAAGAATGATAATATCAATATTATCGCTTATTCTAACGCCTGTATATCTGCTGTTTGCGAACTCACCGTCATTGTTGCCTGAAGATTTTAATTTTCTTGCTATCACAAAAGAACCGTATGTTCCGATTATACTTCAACTACTTGCTCTAGAGCTGTGTATTGACGGTTTGAAACTGGCTGCGGTAAATACACCTAGTATGCTAAACACACCATTAAGTATTATTGCTGCAATAGTAATTGGCGAGTTTGCAATAGAGACGGGATGGTTTATTCCGCAGACAATGCTATATATGGCAGTAGTTGCAATTGCAAATTTCACTCATGAAAATTATGAGTTTGCATATGCGGTAAAATACTGCAGGATAATAATACTAATTTTGACACAACTCTTCTCCGTATACGGTTTTATAGTTGGAATAGTAATTACTTCATTACTGATTGCTTTTAATAAAACTATCAGCAATACAAGCTATATCTATCCTTTATATCCTTTTGACAGAAAAAAAATATTGAGTAGATTTATCAGATTAAAAAAATAAAAATACATTTAAGTAAAAAATAATTACAAACTTCGTTGTTATATTTATTTTATTATGTTATTATCTTTAGGGAAACATAAGTTCGAAATCAGAAAGGAATAATCATGATATCATACATTAGAGGAGAACTTGTTACTATTTCAAACGATAGTATTGTTGTAGATAACAACGGAATAGGATATAACATCTTTATCCCAACTTCTATTTTAGGTTCACTGCCACACTGCGGAAGTGAGGTAAAGATACATACATATTTTTTGGTCAGAGAGGATACACAGAGCCTTTATGGTTTTTTGAAGAGAGACGATTTGGAGATTTTCAAGATGCTTATATCTGTAAACGGAATAGGTCCTAAAGGCGCTCTGGCTATATTGTCAACTCTGACACCGGATGAACTGAAATTTGCTATATTATCAGATGATTCAAAAGCTATATCAAAGGCACCGGGAGTTGGCTCGAAGACTGCTCAAAGGTGCATAATCGAGTTAAAAGACAAGATTAATATTTCATCTACAGACAGCAGTCCTATCAATGTTGAAGAGTTATCCGGTACAGTGTCATCAGCAAAAACAGAAGCTGTCAGTGCACTGGTTGTTCTTGGATATTCACAGAGTGAGGCGTACAAGGCTGTAAATAATCTTCCTGCCGAATATGATACAGTGGAAGAGATTATTAAGCAGGCTCTCAAAAATTTGTTATAGTTATAAACAATAATAAACACATTAACATATATACTTAGTTTCAATATATTGAATTTCAATAGATTGAATTTCAATATATTTATATAATTACAAATTAAAATGAGGATATATAATGAAAAGAACCATTTCAACTACAGATCAGTCAATTGAAGATATTAATATAGAAAAAACTCTTCGACCAAGATTACTGGATGAATATATAGGTCAGTCAAAAGCCAAAAACAATCTAAAGATTTTTATAGATGCAGCCAAGAACAGAGGAGAATCTTTGGATCATGTGCTTTTATACGGCCCTCCGGGGCTTGGAAAAACAACTCTTGCCAATATCATTGCGGCAGAGATGGGAGTGAATATCAAGATTACATCCGGGCCTGCCATTGAAAAACCCGGAGATATTGCTGCAATTCTCAACTCTCTCGGTGAAGGTGATGTTCTCTTTATTGATGAGATTCACAGATTGAACAGACAGGTAGAAGAAGTTTTATATTCGGCAATGGAAGATTTTGCTATTGATATTATAATCGGAAAAGGTGCAACCGGACATGCTGTTCGTCTTGATTTGCCTAAGTTTACGCTGGTTGGAGCAACAACCCGCGCAGGTATGCTATCTGCACCTCTTAGAGACAGATTCGGAGTTATTAACAAACTTGAGTTCTATACAATAAGCGAACTCAAACAAATTATCAATAGATCAGCTCAAGTTCTGGATGTCAAAATCGATGATGATGGAGCCACGGAACTTGCAAGAAGGTCCAGAGGAACGCCAAGACTTGCCAACAGATTTTTAAAACGTGTGAGAGATTTTGCAGATATCAAATATGATGGTGTGATAACAAAAGAAGTGGCTGATGATGCTCTCGACTCACTTGAAGTAGACAAACTTGGCCTTGATAAAGGCGACAGAATGATACTTGATATTATTATCAATAAGTTTGGAGGAGGGCCTGTAGGTCTTGATACAATAGCTGCCGCACTTGGTGAAGACTCGGGAACTATCGAAGATGTCTATGAACCATATCTTATACAAAACGGACTTCTTGACAGGACAGCCAGGGGAAGAGTTGCAACAAAACAATCTTATCTTCACCTTGGAATTGATTATATTGAATAAATGTGTTAAAATAGTCGATAGATTTTAAACTTTTTACACAAAAGACCAGATTAAGGAGTGAAATTATGTCAGCAAAAAATGTCATAGATGTTGTAATTGACGGGCAAATTTATACAATTGGAGGCTTTGAGAGTGAAGCATATATCCAGAAAGTTGCTTCATACATCAGTAACAAGATCAACGATTTCAAAAAAGATGAGGGCTACAGACGTCAGAAGTTTGATGTTCAAAAAACTATATTGGAGCTTAACATTGCTGATGATTATTTCAAAGCAAAAAAACAGGCAGAGTTACTTGAATCTGATTTAGAGCAAAAAGAAAAAGAAGCTTACGAATTTAAGCATGATTTAGTTACAGCAAATGTAAAGATTCAGACTTTAGAGGCTGAGATTGAGAAACTAAACAAGAAGTTAGTCGAATACGAAAAAGATATTGTAAAATTACAGACTGAACTCAATAATAAATAATATAAGCGATCAGGTTCATGCCTGGTCGCTTTAGTAATTAATAAAGGTGATAAAATGAAAGTTGAATTATTAGCACCGGGCGGCTCATTGGAATGTGTAATTGCTGCTATCAATGCTGGCGCCGACGCTGTTTATACCGGTGGTTCCATGTTTGGGGCAAGAGAATATGCCGATAACCTAAATGAAAATGAACTCCTTGAAGCTATCAAATACGCACACATTCATGGCAGAAAGATTTACCTTACTGTAAATACACTCCTTAAGGATCAGGAAATTGAAAACAAATTATATGATTATATTTTGCCGTTGTACAAAAACGGACTTGATGCTGTAATTGTGCAGGATTTTGGTGTAATGTCATTTATACAGTCGCATTTTCCAAATCTTCATATTCATGCCAGTACACAGATGACCATAATGGGAAGAGAGACCGTATCTTATCTCAAAAGCCATGGGGTAAACAGGATTGTAACACCAAGAGAACTAAGCATAAAAGAAATAAAAGATATCTCTAAGAATTGTGACATTGAAATTGAAAGTTTTGTTCACGGAGCTTTGTGTTACTGTTATTCAGGACAATGTTTTCTCAGCAGTTATATTGGAGGAAGAAGCGGCAACAGAGGAAAATGTGCACAGCCATGTAGACTGGCATATGATCTTGTCAAAAACAATTCTGTAATAAACAGCAAAGATGAAAAATATATTTTAAGTCCAAAAGACATATGTACTCTTAATATATTGCCTGAGATTATTAAAGCAGGTGTTTATTCTTTAAAGATTGAGGGAAGAATGAAAAAGAAGGAGTACACTGCAGGCATTACTTCTCTTTACAGAAAGTATATTGATATGTTCCTTGAAAAACCGGATAAATACAGAGTAGATACTTCAGACTTAAAAAAAGCAATGGATTTATTTAACAGGAACGGATTTAATGAGAGCTATTACAAAACTCACAATTCAAGAGATATGATTTCCCTTAAAGAACCTGCATTTCGAACTGAGAATAAAGAATATATCAAATTTATTAACGAACACATCATAAACAGGGAACCTAAAGAAAAAATTAATCTTTATATAAATATTTCGACAAACAAAAATACTACAGTTACAGTAACATGCAACAATCATACTGCAACTGTTATGGGAGATATTCCAATGGTTGCAGAAAACAAACCATTGACAAAGGATACAGTTATCAAACAATTTTCAAAACTTGGAAATACTCCTTTTGAGGCAGATTATTTAGAAGTTGAACTTGAAGACGGTCTGTTTATGACTATGGGCTCTCTCAACAATCTGAGAAGAGAAGCGATTGACAAACTGACAGATGAAATCGTGAATGAATATTGCATTGACAGAACCATTAACAAAGAATCTGATTCTGTTGACAATATTATTACCGGTATAGATAATAATACTGATAATATTACAATAACAGTTTTGTGTTCCACCAGAGAACAGATAATTGCCGCTTTAAATTCTCGTAAAGTTTCTGTCATATATGTGGAGTCATACTGTAAGATCGATGATATTTCTAATATCAAAGAAATGTGTATGGATTCAGGTATACAATTATTCCTTGCAATGCCACATGTTTTCAGATTAGATGATAAAAAAACATTCTCTAATTTCTACAACGATTGTTTAGCGATATTTGATGGTTTTTTAATCAGAAATATTGAAGAATATTTTTATTTGAATGATATAATAGAGAACAAAGCAGTGGAATTTACAAACGCAAAATATTTGTTTGATTACAATGTTTATTCCTTTAACAGATATTCAAAGAATCTCTTTTCAACTTTCAACGTGAAGACAACAGTTCCGGTAGAACTGAATTACAAAGAGTTACAATACAGAAAGTGCGATAATGAAGAAATGATTGTATACGGTTTTATGCCGGTTATGACTACAGCAAACTGTATTGCAAAGACAATGAACAGATGTAACAAATCTTTTGATAATTATGTGTTAAATGACAGATTGAACAACAACATGAATGTGAAATGTGTCTGTGATTATTGTTATAATATAATTTATAATGCAAATGTTTTATCACTAATCAATTACAGCGATACTATAAGACATTTGGGTGTTTCTACTGTACGTTTAGAGTTTACGACAGAAGAAAGACAGGATGTATTAAAAGTGATTGATAATTATTACAATGCTTTTGTTTTGCAAAATGGCGATTTTGAAGAAATACCTAATTCAACAAGAGGACATTTTAAACGCGGAGTAAAATAATTAATTGTTTTATTGCATGAAATAAAAAACGTGTTATTATCGTTTTAATTGTATAAATGGTATTTTGATTAATATCTTTTAGATTTTACTAAACATTATTCAAAAAGGAAGAAAGTATGGCAGAATTATATATCGTAATCTCAAAATACATAATAACAATACTTATGGCATCTTATACTTACTTTAGTTTTAAGGCATTATCCAAAAAAACTGAAGAAGAGTACGACATGTTTTTTTACACTCAGACATTTTTGATATATGCAATTTATGTTATTGGTATTGTAATTGTATATTTGAACAACAAATCAGATACTACTATAATATTGGCCGGTGCCCAGATGATTTATCTGGTAGTGGTACTTGGCATCTTTCCGGTTATATATCCAAAGATTAACAGAATGCTGTTAAGCAACATGTGTATGCTGTTGGCAATCGGTTTTATTGAACTTGGCAGACTCACCTACACTAGGAGTATAAAACAGTTTATTATTATTGCCTTTGCAACGATGCTCACACTGATTGTTCCGTTTCTTATGAGCAAATTTGAAATATGGAAGCAGCTGACATGGTTTTATTACTTCCTTGGAGTGGGAATGTTACTTTCAGTATTGCTTCTTGGAATTGTACTTGGAAGAAAAAGTAATGGCTCTTATCTGATGTTAACATTCGGCGGGATATCATTTCAGCCTTCCGAATTTGTTAAAATATTATTTGTATTTTTTCTTGCAGGATTATTTGTTAAGGGAACCAAATTCAGCAATGTTGTTGCGGCGGCAATTGCATCGGGAAGTTTTGTTCTCACCCTGGTTGCCTCAAAAGATTTAGGGTGTGCCCTCATACTGTTTATGGTATTCTCATTTATGCTATATGCAGCATCAAAGAGCAAAATATATTTGTTTTTGTGTGCCGGCGGAGGAATAATGGGAGCATATGTTGGTTCTATATTTTTTACCCACGTACAGACACGAATTCAGGCATGGCGTGATCCGTGGCCAATAATTGACGGTGGCGGATATCAGGTTACCCAGTCGTTGTTTGCAATTTGCAGCGGTAAACTGACCGGAACAGGATTGTACAACGGAATGCCGGAAACAATACCGGAAGCACATACCGATTTCGTATTCTCAGCAATAGCAGAAGAGTTTGGTGGAATATTTGCCATTTTACTGATTTTAGTTTGTCTCAATTGCTTTTTGGGATTTGTAACAGTCTCAACAAAACAAAAAGATATATTTAACAAACTTATTGCATTTGGACTTGGAATAATATATGCAGTTCAGGTTTTCCTGACTATTGGCGGAGCTATCAAACTTATCCCTTCTACAGGAGTAACTCTTCCTCTTATCAGTTATGGAGGTAGTTCTGCACTTAGCACTCTTATTATGTTTGCAATTATACAGGGATTGTCGATTGTAGGTACAAAGGATGAGCAGAAAGAAAAAAATAAGCGTACCAGAAAGGATATGACCATTGAAAAGAAAAACAACAGAAGACAGACTGATCGCAGAAGAGCTTAAACGTCAAAAAGAGAAAGAGCACTACAAATCTCTCAAAATGGTTGACAAGAAAAAATATAAAGAAGAATTAAAGCGTGAGCGACAGCTGAATAAAGAAAAGAAAAAAGAGAATAACGAATTAAGAAGAACAATGGCTTTCTTTTCAGTTGTTTTTATAGTCATGATTGGATATTACTGTTATGATCTGTATCAGGCTGAGTCTATAGTCAATAATTCTTACAACAAACGTTTGAAAGCATATTCTGAAAAAATCATAAGAGGTAATATTCTTACCGGCGATGGAAAGATAATTGCCACAACAGAGACTGATGAAAACGGAGAAGATGTAAGAAAATATCCGTACAACGAGATGTTTGCCCATGTTGTTGGTATGAATACCAGAGGAAAAACAGGACTGGAGAAAGCATATGATTACAATCTGCTGACAACAAATCTCAATCCTGTCCTGAAAGCTCTCAACGAATTTAAAGAACAGAAAAGTCCGGGTAACAATATTACAACAACACTAGACTACAAAATTCAGAAATACTGTTATGATTCATTGGGAAACAGTGACGGTGCGGTAGTTATCATAGACAACAAAACAGGGGCGATTGTATCTATGGTTTCAAAACCGGATTATAACCCTAATAAGCTTGATTCTATGTGGGATAAAATTGACAAAGGCAAGGTTAAAGACGGATTTTTATTAAACAGAGCAACTCAGGGAATGTACACTCCCGGCTCTACATTTAAAATTTTCACTTCCTTGGAATATATACGACAGAATCCTGATTACAAAGATTTTACGTATAAGTGCACAGGAACAAAAGTATTTGCCAATTACCCTATAAAATGTTACGACAAAACAGCACATGGAAATGAAGACATTGAAAAAGCATTTGCTAATTCCTGCAACGGATTCTTTGCAACACTTGGAACTAAACTTGATATTACAGAGTTTTCAACAGATATGACAGAATGTCTGTTCAATTCGAAGCTTCCGATTAATATCGAATATAATAAGAGTAAATTTACTCTCACAAAAGATTCTTCGACATTTGATATTACGCAGTCATCAATAGGACAGGGTACGACTCTTGTTACACCACTTCATATGGCAATGATTGCAAATGCAATATCAAATGACGGTATGATGATGAAGCCGTATCTTGTTTCAAAAATAACGGGATGCAACGACTCTTTAATTGATTCATTTGGTCCGGAAAAATACAAGAGAATAATGACTAAGGAAGAGAGTGCTACACTCAAAGAATTAATGTCTGCAGTTACAGATTACGGAACCGGAAGAATCTTTAAATCAGCAAAATACAAAACCGGAGGTAAGACAGGAACTGCGCAGATTGATTCTAACAACAATGTCAATTCATGGTATGTGGGATATGCATCTGACGACGAACACGATTACTCAATCAGTGTAGTTATCGAAAATGTTCCTGACGGTTCAGTAAAAGCAGTTGAATGTGCCAAGAAAATATTTGACAACATTTTTTAGGTAGTATATAATTTTGAACATATGATGATTTTGTCATATAGGACTGTTTTTAAGCATTTAATGCTTAACATACAAAAGGCTATGACGGAGAGAAGTAACATATATTATCGCTTACAGAGAGCAGAGGATGGTGGAATCTTTGCAGAATGAATATATGTGAATAACACTCTAGCAGCTGCAATCTGAAAGCTTTGGCAAGTAGGTGCGCCGTTCGCTGAACGTAATCAGCAAGAGAGACCTTATTGGTAAATCAGGTGGTACCGCGGATTATTATTCGTCCTGAACGTTTATGTTTAGGACGATTTTCTTTTGTAAAAAACAATTTAATTAACTTTATTTTATGAAAGATAAATCGTTCTTGGAAAGATTATTATTATTCAGGAGGTAAAAAATGGAATTATCAACACTTTATCGTGACAGAAATTTAAGTGAGATTTCTGAAAGTAATGTAGGTGATACAATTAAGGTTGCCGGATGGGTAGAAAACATTCGTGACCATGGTGGAGTATCATTTATCGATTTAAGAGATATGTATGGTGTTCTTCAGGTAGTTATGAGAGACACTGCTCTTTTAGAGGGAATTACAAGAGAAGAATGTATCTCTATTGAAGGTGTTATTGAACACAGGGATGAAGAGACATACAACCCAAAGATTCCTACAGGAACAATTGAATTAGAAGCTAAGACAGTTACTATACTTGGAAAGGTATACAAACAGTTACCTTTTGAAGTTGTTACTTCAAAGGAAGTAAGAGAAGATGTACGTCTTGAGTACAGATATCTCGATATGAGAAATAAAAAAGTTAAAGATAATATGATTTTCAGATCAAATGTTATCGCATTTTTAAGACAGAAGATGACTGATATGGGATTTATGGAAGTTCAGACTCCTATCCTTTGTGCATCATCACCTGAAGGAGCAAGAGATTACATCGTTCCTTCACGTAAATTCAAAGGAAAATTCTATGCACTTCCACAGGCACCACAGCAGTATAAACAGTTACTTATGGTGTCAGGAATTGACAAATATTTCCAGATTGCACCATGTTTCAGAGACGAGGATGCAAGAGCTGACAGATCTCCGGGAGAGTTCTATCAGTTAGACTTCGAATTGGCATTTGCAACGCAGGAAGATGTATTCAAAATCGGAGAGGAAGTTCTCACAGATACATTTATGAAATTTGCACCTGAAGGTTCTGTTGTAACACAGGCTCCATATCCGGTTATCAGCTTCAAGGAGGCAATGCTAAAATACGGTACAGACAAGCCGGATCTTAGAAATCCACTTGAGATTGTAGACGTTACAGACTTCTTCCAGAGATGTACATTCAAGCCTTTCCATGGAAAATGCGTAAGAGCTATCAAAGTACATGCTGATATGTCAAAAGGTTTCCATGAAAAATTACTTAAATTCGCTCAGTCTATCGGAATGGGCGGTCTTGGATACCTTGAAGTAAAAGAAGATTTAAGTTATAAAGGACCAATCGACAAATTTATTCCTGATGATATGAAGTCAGAAATCAGAGAATTAGCAGGTCTTGAAGTTGGAGATACTATTTTCTTCATCGCAGATAAGGAAGAGAGAGCTGCTCTCTACGCAGGTCAGATTCGTACAGAATTAGGTGAGAAACTTGATTTGATTGAAAAGAACGCTTACAGATTCTGTTATATTAACGACTTCCCAATGTATGAGTACGATTCAGAGGAAAAGAAATATATCTTCACTCACAATCCATTCTCAATGCCTCAGGGTGGATTAGAAGCCCTCAATACTAAGAAACCTGAAGAAATTCTTGCATATCAGTACGATATCGTATGTAACGGTATAGAGTTATCATCAGGTGCTGTAAGAAACCATGACCTTGATATCATGGTAAAGGCATTTGAGATTGCCGGATACGAAGAAGAAGTATTGAAGAATAAATTCGGTGCATTATACAATGCATTCCAGTTCGGAGCACCACCACATGCAGGCATGGCTCCGGGTGTGGACCGTATGATAATGCTTCTTCGTAATGAAGAAAATATCAGAGAAATAATTGCCTTTCCAATGAACGGAAATGCACAGGATCTTATGTGCAAAGCTCCAAGTGAAGTGACAGAACAGCAGCTTAGAGAAGTTCATATTAAGGTTCGTGATTAATTATTTATTATATTATACGAAACAAAGTCTTGAGAGAAAAACTCAAGACTTTTGTTTCGTTAATTATCACTTTGTATTCACCTGAAATAAAGATATTTACTACAGTTGATCCTGAAAACGGTATAATTACTGATCCAATAACAACTCTTAAATATTTGTATGCAGAAGATAATCCTGTTGTTAAAGCAGATTATAATGGACGATCTACATCATCGTTTTTAAATATTAACAAAATGTTTTCAGCAGATGTAAAGAGTACATTCTGTACAACAGCTTGTTCTATGGCAGGAGACTTGTTGGATTTGGCAAAACACGGAGCAGCTACCGCATGTGAATTTACATATAATCTTGTAACTTCTGCATATAAAGGTGCTACAATTGTTATGAATAGCATTTCAAATTTTTATGATAGCGTTCCATGGCAGGCAAAAGTTTCAATTACTGCTTGTGGCATGGCGCTTGCTATTGCGTCAGGAGTCGGCGTTGGATTTGTTGCATCAACAGTTATTAAATCAGCATTTTCATTAGCGGCGATAAATGCAGGAACTAGTATAATATCACAGATGTTAACACGACAAAGTGTTGATGTTAATGAAGTGATGCAATCAGCCGAAAGAGGGTTTTTGGATGGAGCATTTACAGCAGGGATTTTCTTAGGTGCTATTGGAACTGCCCAAATTGGTGGTAAAGTTATTAGTCATCCGGCAGTCAGAGAATTTGTTGCACGCAAAAAAAGTGATTTTTATAATTTTTTGGCTGACGAATCTGGTGAATTTAACTGGAGTAGAGTTGGCAAGGGTGGAAGTAAGTCACAAGTACCATTATTAGAGACAGATAAATATATTTCTGGTCAGACCAATGACCATCATATTATACCTAAGTTTAGAGGAAAAAGTAAACCTTATGCTGATTTTATAGCAGAAAGAGGAATTGATGTAGACCAATATACAATCACTGTTTCAGCTGGAAAAGAAGGTATGCATATGAATTCAATACATGGAAAGGGAAATTGGAATCCTCTTTGGATGGAATGGATAGATACGCATCCTAATGCTACAGCTAAAGATATATTTCAATTTGCTGGTAAAATGATGGATGACTTTGGACTGAGTGGTTATGAAATACATCCATTTCATAAAGGAGGAAAATAAATTGCAATATAATTATTTTGAAATATTGAAATCATATTTGGAAAAAAAATATGAAATAAGTTGTTGTAATCAAGAAATGTATAATATCAATATAGATAATATTCTGGGAATTGGTGTTAATGAGAATGTAAAATATATCTATGAACATTACAAAAAATTCAATTTAGTATGGTTCAAAGAAGGAAAGTATTTTGGAGAGGTTAATTTTGTTCCGTATATAGATTTAGAGAAAGTACATGCAGAATTGGTGGAAATTATGGAAGATATATATGATATAGAGCTCGATGAGTTAAAGGTATATCAATCAATAACAAGTTGGTATCCTCTATTTAATTTTGCTACTGGTGATGCATTTTGTTTTGATAAAAGAGATGGAAGTATTAGGCTTTATGATCATGAGATATACGACTATTCTGAAAGTGAGATATATAACTATTGGGAAGATGTAGGTGTTTTTGGAATAAAAATAGCAAATTCAATTAATGAATTGTATGAAAAATGGGCTAAAATTCATTTTGCTGATGTTTTTGATTGGTATGAGATATGTAATGAAAATGGAATAGATGTAAGTTCAGATTTAGCTCTAAAATACATGTAATGATAAATTGAACGAAATAACAAGAATAAACAAAGGAATTGTTTGATGATTGTCAATACCTTAGCACCACCAACCCCTTCCAATCAAATCCAACCAACTAAATCCTATCACTATCCCGAACCCTCATCGCCTCTCAGCTACGCTGATGTCAGTCGATGAGGGTGAGGGGGCGGGACAGCGAGTTACGGTAGTAACTAGCAAGATAATAGCGGTTTTAGCCCCTGTTGGGAATACTTAAGTAAAAATCAATAACGAATTTTCAGTTTAGTTCTAATAAGCTGATATCAAAGCACTCTTAACAAAATGATTTGTTAGGGGTGCTTTTCTAATGTTGTGTCAAATCGTGATATCGAGTATATTTATGGTGAGGACCGAAAGAAAACACTGGCAAATATCAGTGTATCTTTAGATAGCATTGTAGGGGAAAGTTATGATGTTACTCATGCAATTGGAAGATATACGTATTCAAACGAATATAATGGAATTATAGCACCATCAGCCAGAGCAGATGGGGGTGTCAATATTATCCTATTTAATACAAAGGGGGGTGAAATGACTATGAATATGATTGATTTTTTCTTTGAAGAATATAATGATGATGATTGGAAGGATTTTGTAAATTGTTTTGAAGATGCGGATGTTTGCATTATGGGTGTACCGCAAGATATTATAAATGTTATATATTCACTTATAGGTGAGAATGGAGAGGTTTGGCTTAATACACCGCTTCATAAATTTGATGGAAAAACTGCATTAGATTTACTATTAAGTGAAAAAGGGGAGAAAGCATTAAAGGCATTCATTATGAGAATGCCAAACTAGACGATACTAATCAATATTATAATAAGTAGT